>Ga0302347_1003266_pt1 | contig 14629 bp, 10 predicted proteins | sample PhyWR1_FD_202178 | JGI IMG/M metagenome (GOLD analysis project Ga0302347, IMG submission 202178) | Leaf surface microbial communities from wheat plants in UC Gill Tract Community Farm, Albany, California, United States - DLSL W.R1 (v2)... | ecosystem: Host-associated > Plants > Phyllosphere >...
GGCCTTGGCGCTGTCGATGAAGCCGCAGGTGTTGACCACCACCACGTCGGCGTCCTCGTAGGTGGGCACGACTTCATAGCCTTCCATGCGCAGCTGGGTAAGGATGCGCTCGGAATCGACCAGGGCTTTTGGGCAACCCAGGCTTACGAAACCTACCTTGGGGGTGGCGGGCGTGGTGGACATGACTAACCTCGGTATTGAATGCAGGTCGCCCGGCCGGAATCGGGGGCGAGCTTGACGGGCGCTTTTTTGCGCCTCTGATCAAAAAGTGCGCAATTCTAGCGAGCGCAGGGGCGCTTGACCAGCAGAAATACGACGAACGCTGCGCTATGCTTCGCGCCTTTACGTCAAGGTGCCTGCGAGCGCTTGGCGGCAGATTGAATATCAAGGGCCGTGATGGCCGCGTGCGGGAGTGGTCGATGTTTCAGGCAAGCAGTCACGCTGAGGGCGGGCACGAGGGCAAGCAGGGTGCGGCGCGGTCGGTGGGCCTGCTCGTGGCGGCGGTCGGGGTGGTGTATGGCGATATCGGCACCAGCCCGTTGTATACCCTCAAGGAAGTCTTTACCGGCGGTTACGGGGTGCCGGTCAACCACGATGGCGTGCTGGGCATCCTGTCGCTGATATTGTGGTCGCTGCTGTGGGTGGTTTCGTTCAAGTACGTGATGTTCATCCTGCGCGCCGACAACCAGGGCGAGGGCGGCACCATGGCGCTGACCGCCCTGGCGCGGCGGGCCACGGCGGCGTATCCGCGGCTGCGCACGTTGATGGTGATCTGTGGCCTGATCGGCGCGTCGCTGTTCTACGGCGACAGCATGATCACCCCGGCGGTGTCGGTGCTGTCGGCCGTGGAGGGCATGGGCCTGGCCTTCGACGGCATCGACCACTGGGTGGTGCCGATTTCGCTGGTGGTGCTGGTGGCGCTGTTCCTGGTACAGAAGCATGGCACCGAGAAGATCGGCAAGCTGTTCGGCCCGATCATGGTCACCTGGTTCGTGGTGCTGGGCGCGTTGGGCGTGCATGGCATTTCCCAGAGCCCGGAAGTGCTCAAGGCGTTCAACCCGGGCTGGGCAGTCAACTTCTTCGTAGTCCATCCCGGCATGGGCGTGGCCATTCTCGGTGCGGTGGTGCTGGCGCTGACCGGTGCCGAAGCACTGTACGCCGACATGGGGCACTTCGGCCGCAAGCCGATTGCCCGGGCCTGGTTCATCCTGGTGCTGCCAGCGCTGGTGCTCAATTACTTCGGGCAAGGTGCATTGCTGCTGCAAAACCCTGACGCGGCGCGCAACCCGTTCTACCTGTTGGCGCCGAGCTGGGCGCTGCTGCCGTTGGTCGGCCTCGCCACCATGTCCACGGTGATCGCTTCGCAGGCAGTCATCTCGGGTGCCTTCTCCCTGACCCGGCAGGCCATCCAGCTGGGCTACATCCCGCGCATGCAGATCCAGCACACCTCCAGTGACGAGCAGGGGCAGATCTACATTGGTGCGGTGAACTGGACGCTGATGGTGGGCGTGGTGCTGCTGGTGATCGGCTTCGAGTCATCCGGCGCCCTGGCTGCGGCCTACGGCGTGGCGGTGACCGGCACCATGTTGATGACCACCATCCTGGTTTCGGCAGTGATGCTGCTGCTGTGGAAGTGGCCGCCGCTGCTGGCGGTGCCGATCCTGCTTGGTTTCCTGTTCGTCGACGGGCTGTTCTTTGCCGCCAACGTGCCGAAAATCGTCCAGGGCGGTGCCTTCCCGGTGCTGGCCGGCGGTGTGCTGTTCCTGTTGATGAGCACCTGGAAACGCGGCAAGCAGATCCTGATGGAGCGTATCGACGAAGGCGCGCTGCCGTTGCCGCTGTTCATCAGCAGTATCCGCATTCAGCCGCCGCACCGGGTCGAGGGCACGGCGGTGTTCCTCACGGCGCGCTCCGATGCGGTGCCCCATGCGTTGCTGCACAACATGCTGCATAACCAGGTGCTGCACAGCCAGGTGGTGTTGTTGACGGTGGTCAGCGAAGACCGGCCGCGCGTGCCGGAGCAGGAACGCTTCGAAGTGGAGGCCTACGGCGACGGCTTCTTCAGGGTGCTGTTGCACTTTGGCTTCATGGACGAGCCGGACGTGCCGGCGGCCCTGAAGCTGTGCCATCTGGACGACCTGGACTTCACGCCTATGCGCACCACCTACTTCCTCAGCCGCGAGACGGTGATTGCTTCTCGGCTGGAAGGGATGTCGCGCTGGCGGGGCAACCTGTTCGCGTTCTTGTTGAAGAATGCCAACGGTAACCTGCGCTTCTTCAACTTGCCGCTGAACCGGGTAATCGAGCTGGGGACCCAGGTCGAGATCTGATGGCTAAAGGGCTGCTTTGCAGCCCATCGCTGGCAAGCCAGACTCCCGCCGGGACCGCGTCATGTTGAATAATTGCGCAGTATTTGTGGGAGCCTGGCTTGCCGGCGATGGGCCGCAAAGCGGCCCCGATTCATGTCAGTTCTGTTCTGCTACGCTCGACTTGCCTTGGCGGGTCTCGATTTCACCAATCAAGCGCTTGGCCAGCGCCGGGTAGTTCTCGTCGAAGTGGTGACCACCCGGCAGCTTCAGGCGTTCGCCCACAGCGGTCTTGTCGGTACAGCCGCTCTCGTCGGTCTCCTCTACGCCATACACACACACCACCTTGGACGCCGGCAGCCTGGCCATCTCCGGCCCGGTTGGCGCTTCCTGGCCTTCCTTGCCCAGCCAGCCTTCAACCTCGATCTCGAAGCTGCCGCTGCGGGCGAAGGCCAGCAGCAGCACCGCATCGATACGTTGCTGGTCCTCGGCTGGCAGGCGGTTGTAGATCGCCGGCAGCACATCCGCACCAAACGAATAACCGGTCAGCACGAAGCGCTTGGTGCCCCACTTCTGCCGGTAGTGCTGCATCAGTTCGGAAAGGTCGGCGGCACTTTGCTCCGGGGTCTTGTGCTGCCAGTAGTAGCGCAGTGTGTCGATGCCAACCACCGGGTAGCCGAGCTTGGCCATTTCCCCGGCCACGTCGCGGTCCAGGTCGCGCCAGCCGCCGTCACCGGAGAGGAACAGGGTGACCGTGTCGGTCGTTTGCCCGGCCGGTACCTCGACCACCGGTATGGCCAGGGCATTGCCATCGTGACCGACCAGGGCCTGGGTCAACTGGGCCTTGAGCACTTGTGGCAGGTGGATGTCGTAGTCGCTGATGCTGGTTTCGGCATTGGCCTGGTCGCGCACGAATGCGGCGCTGGCGTCATCGGGGTTGTCGTTCCAGGCGACGTTCCAGTGGCCGTGGGCAGCCGCTTTCGGCAGCGCGACCTGGCAGCCGGGTTGCTCGACGGTGAAGTCCACGGAAATCGCCCTGGCCTTGTCGTCTGTCTGGGTGGCCAGCCAGCGCCAGGCTTGTGCGGCGCCTGGGCCGATACCGGCGACCAGGGTTGGCTTCTCGGACAGCTGCGCCACGGCCTGGTCCATTGCCTGTTGCTGCCGGGTGCAGTCGTTCGGTGGCAGGATCACCTGCACCAGTTGCGCCTCACCTGACTGGCTCAGGTCCAGCAGCTGTTTGTCGGTCAGCGCCTGGTCCTGCGGCACGCCGATGGCCACCCGCGCCTTGGGGTGCACGCCAGGGGTGACGCGGGTGATAGCCGTGTCATTGAGGGTGAGTTGCTCCAGGCGCGCCTCGGGGGCGGGGCGGGTCCATAACCAGAAGGCCGCAGCGCCGCCAAGGGCCGCCAGCAGCAGGGGAACAAGCAGGTACAGCCAATAGCGTCGGGTCATCAACGTTTCACCAATCCAGTCAGGCCGCCAGCAATCAGGGCGGCGGTGTCGGCCAGTGCCACCAGCGGGTCGAGCCCGGCTGGCACGGCCATGTAGCGGGGTTCCCAGTCCGGCTGGAACTTGTCCTTGAAGCGCCGCAAGCCCTGGAAGTTGTAAAGCTGCTCGCCACGGCGGAAGACCATGGAGCCCAGGCGTTGGGTCAAGGGTGCACCACGCCGTGGTTGCAAGCCGGAAAGTGGCACCATGCCCAGGCTGAAGCGGGCGTAGTCATGGCTCTTGTAGTGCAGGATCAGGCCGATCATCATGAACTCCATGGTCAGCTTGGGTGCTTCGGGATGCGCACGCATCAAGTCGAGGCTTGCCAGTTCGTTGCCATGGGTTTCCAGCAGGTTGGCGAAGGCCACCGGGCGGCCCTGGAAGCGAATCAGGGCGATGCGGAAGTGCTGCAGGTATTCGGGGCTGAAGCGCCCCAGCGAGAAGCCTTTCTCACGCACATTCTTGCCGCTGAGCCAGGCGTCGGAAATCTCCTTCAGCTCGGCCAGCGGGGCATGACCGTGCTCGTGGATTTCCAGGCTGAGGCCATCGCGCCCGCCGCGGTTCCAGGTGTAGCGCAGGTCTTTCATTTCCTTGCCCTTGGCTTCGAGGTCGAAGCGGCGCAAGTCGACCCGGGCTTCTTCGCCCAGCTTCAGCGCCGTCAGGCCGATGTCCATGTAGAATGGCAGGTTCTCGGCGCGCACCTGGTAGAACACCGGTCGCGCGTGGTGCAGGTCGCACAGGTCGCGGAACTGCCAGATCATTTCTGCGCGCTCCTGGGCCGGGCCGATCGGGTCGTACAACGCCACCAGGCTGCGGCCACGCCGGGCGTACATGAGGAAGGCGTTGTCACCTGGGTGGAACAGCAGCGCCTTGTCGCCGGTCAGCGCCAGGCCACCGTCGGGCTGGTCGGAAGCCAGCAGAATACGGTTGGCGCGTTGCAGCTCTTGTTCATCGGGCAGGTGGATCACTGGTGGGGCGGTACGCAGCAGCCAGGTCAGCGCCACGGCTGCCAGCAGCAAGGCGCTGCCCATCGCCGCGCGCAGGCCACGTGGCGCGTCGGCATCAAGGGTGAACTGCCACCACAGCTGATGGCTGTAAGGCACATCCTGATAGGCGAACAGCAGCAGCCACACCGATGCGCCGACCGTGCAGGCGCTGGCCACCAGAAACACCGGCGAAAACGGTAGCTCCAGCAGGCGGCTAGGGCGGTAGAACGAGCGACGAAACACGGCCAGGAGGATGGCGGTAAACGTCAGCAGGCTCGCCTCTTCCCAGTCAAATCCCTTGAGCAGCGACAGCAGGGCGCCGACCAGCAGCAGCACGGTGGTCAGCAGCCAGGCGGCGGACAGCCGCCGGCGCAGGCCCTGGGCCAACAGCAGGCACAGCACGCCGATCAGGCTGGCGCCGAAGTGCGAGGCATCGATCAGGCGGTGCGGCACCAGAAAGCCCATGTGCTCCAGGCGTGTATCGATCTCCGGCGTGGCGCCGGAGAACAGCAGCACCACGCCGGACAGAAACACCAGAATCGACAGGATCGGCGCGGCCAGCCCGGAGGCGGCCTTGATGGCCTGTTGCGCAAACAGCAGGCGCCGGGCTTCGTTGGCCAGCAGCAACACACAGGCCAGTAACAGCGGCAGCACCACGTAGATCAGTCGGTACAGCAGCAGGGCGGCTGCCAGCGGTGCGGCGCCGAGCTGGTCGGCAAAGGCCGCCAGCAGGATCGCTTCAAACACCCCGACGCCGCCTGGTACGTGGCTGAGCACGCCCGCCGCCAGGGCCAGCAGGTACACCAGCACGAACGCGCCGAAAGGCGGTGCTTCAGGCAGCAACAGATAGAGCACGGTGGCGGCAGCAGCCACATCCAGTGCAGTAATCAGCAATTGCAGGGCGGCCAGGCGGGCGCCGGGCAGGCGCAGCGTGCGGCGACCCAGCTGCACCAGCAGGTTATTGGCCAGCGGTTGCTCTGCCAGGCGCCGGCGGTACAAGCCCAGCACCAGCAGGCCGGACGCCACCAGCACGGCCGTGGCGATACCCGCCAGCAGGCCAGCTGACAAGCCCAGCGCGGTCGAGGCGGCAGGCAGGTCGCTCAGGGTGGCCAAGGCGGCCAGCGGCGGCAATGCGCAGCCCAGTGACAGGCTGGCAAACACGGTCATCCGTGCAACTTCGCCCGCGCCAAGGCCCTGGCGTGCATACAGCCGGTAGCGTACCGAGCCCCCTGACAGCATCGACAGGCCGATGGCGTTGCCGATGGCGAAGGCGCTGAAGCCGCCCATCAGCAGGGTGCCCACCGGCAGCTTCACCCCGGCATAGCGGCTGGCCGACCATTCATAGCCCAGCAGGATCACGAAGCCGATCACGGTCGCCAGCAAGGCGCCCAGCAATGACTGGGCCGGCACGCTGAGCATGGCATCGTGCAATGCATAGATGTCCAGCTCGCTCAGCAGGTGGCGGCAGGCAATCAAGGCCATGGTGAACAGCACCAGCGTCACCACCAGGCCGATGGGCTGACGGTAGCGGCTGAGGCGTTCGAGCAAGGGCAGGCGTTGCACGGCACCGGGCAGCGCCGAAGCGAGCGGCACCGGGGGTTCTGGGTTGTGCGAAGTCATGAAGTACCCCGGGCAGCTAGCGCGAGGTGAAGGAAAGGCGCGGCCAAGTGAAAGTCCCTTAGGAAAACGTATCCAATGTTACTCCGACCTCAACCGCTTTCAGCGGCCTGGCCGGGTTAAAGATAGTTCATCCTGGGCACGGCACCTCAAGCCTGCGGGTTGGCTGGAGGGCGGGGAAAATCGAAGTGACGAAAAGACGGAAGGGCAGAAACAACAAACCCCGCGCTGCTGTTACACAGGCGGGGTTTGTTCTGACGAATATGGTTGCGGGAGCCGGATTTGAACCGACGACCTTCGGGTTATGAGCCCGACGAGCTACCAGACTGCTCCATCCCGCGTCAGAGGTGCGCATTCTACAGCGAACGAACATTGTGTCAAGCGATTGTCACTGATATTCGAAAATCTTTTGCTGGCGTGTTATTGCGAGCAAACAAAAAGGCCACTGTATGAACAGTGGCCTTTTCTTGAAGCTGGTTGCGGGAGCCGGATTTGAACCGACGACCTTCGGGTTATGAGCCCGACGAGCTACCAGACTGCTCCATCCCGCGTCTGTGGGGCGGATTCTACAGTTTCCTGAACCTTTGTCAAACGTTAGTTGTTGATTTATCACAATATTCTAACGAGGCCTTTTTCGAGGCCAAAGAAAAAGGCCACTGCGTTAACAGTGGCCTTTTCTCGAATCTGGTTGCGGGAGCCGGATTTGAACCGACGACCTTCGGGTTATGAGCCCGACGAGCTACCAGGCTGCTCCATCCCGCGCCTGTGAGATCGAATTCTACGGATTTACTGCCGGGTGTCAAGCAAATTTTGTAGAAAAACCGTTTTTGTTCAATCCCTTAGCGCTTGATAACCTGACTTGGCCCAGGCGCGGCGGGGCTTTCAGGCCGATTATCGCGTGGCAATGTGGCTGAGCTGTTTCAGAATAGGGCGCATGCGATACTATCTGTATGAATTTACAGTGCTGACGGTCATCCATGTCCTTGCGCAAGATCATCCACGTCGACTGCGATTGTTTCTACGCCGCGATCGAGATGCGTGACGACCCGCGCCTGGCCGGCAAGCCCATGGCAGTGGGGGGCTCTGCCGATCGTCGTGGGGTCATTGCCACCTGCAACTATGAAGCGCGCGCCTACGGGGTACGCTCGGCCATGTCGTCCCGGCACGCACTCAAGCTGTGCCCTGACCTGCTGATCGTCAAGCCGCGCTTCGAGGCCTATCGCGAAGCCTCACGGGAAATCCACACCATCTTTCGCGACTACACCGAGCTGATCGAGCCCCTGTCGCTGGATGAAGCGTATCTGGATGTCAGTGACAGCCAATGGTATGCCGGCAGCGCCACCCGAATTGCCGAGGACATTCGCCGGCGCGTCGCCCGCACATTGCATATCACCGTGTCGGCGGGGGTCGCGCCCAACAAGTTCCTGGCCAAGATTGCCAGTGACTGGCGCAAGCCAAACGGGCTGTTCGTGATCACCCCGGGCGAAGTGGAAACGTTCGTCGCGGCGCTGCCGGTGGCCAGGTTGCACGGGGTGGGCAAAGTCACGGCAGAAAAAATGACCCGGCTGGGCATCGAAACCTGCCTGCAACTGCGTGAATGGTCGCGCCTGGCGCTGGTGCGGGAGTTCGGTACGTTTGGCGAGCGCCTCTGGGGGCTGGCACGCGGGGTGGATGAGCGGGCGGTGCATAACGATAGCCGTCGCCAGTCGGTCAGCGTGGAAAACACCTACGACACCGACCTGCCAGACCTGGCCAGCTGCCTGGCGCGGCTGCCGGAGCTGCTGGACAGCCTGAACGAGCGTATCGCCCGCATGGACAGCAGTTACCGGCCGGACAAACCGTTCGTCAAGGTCAAGTTCCATGACTTCAGCCAGACCACCATGGAGCAGGCAGGGGCGGGCAGGGACCTGGAAAGCTATCGGCAGCTGCTGGGCCAGGCGTTCGCCCGTGGCGGCAAGCCTGTGCGCTTGCTGGGGGTGGGGGTGAGGTTGCGCGACCTGCGCGGGGCGCATGAGCAGCTGGAGCTGTTCCCTCCTATATAAAGAGGGAAAGCGCCAAGGCCGCTGCTTCAGTTCATGCCGGGTTATTGCGCGCCGGGGTCAGCCACCAAGCGGCCAGTAGCCTTGGTCAACGACTGCAGGAATTCCTGCTGCAGTTCAGGGTCGTTGCGCGTCAGCTCGATCAGGCTCTGTTCCATTTCGCTGGCTTCCTCTTCAAGGCCCAGCTCGGACAGGCGCTTGACCCGGTGTACCCACTGGCCGACATCATCATCTTCGAGGTCATCGAAAATCAGCTCATGGGCTTCGAGCAGCTTGTTGCGCAGGGTGGCACTGACCAGCAGGCTGGCGTCGCCACGTACCGCGTTGTCCTCGTCGACTACCTGCAGATGCAGGGTGCCGACGTGGTTGAGGTTCTGTTCGGAGAACGGGCTGTCGAGCAGGTTCAGGCGTAGCACGCCGCTCCTGTCGGTGGTCAGCTCGTGGGTCATCTTGCCGGCCTTGACCTCGACCAGGCGTTCGCTCCAGGGCACGCTGGTCGATTCCTCGCGCTTGCCTTTCTGCACTTCGCTGATCCCCGCCAGGTTCTGCTGGGCGCGGCCGTTGGACGGCACGTTCATGAACGGGTTGAGCCCGTCCACGCCGTAGCTGAGCCAATCGTGGGTGATGCTTTGCGGCAGGTTGCCCAAGGCGAAGACATTGACCACATTGGCGCCGACGCCGGCCACCACCGCCACTGCGCCCAGCGGGATCTCGTAGATCTCCCGCCAGGGCTGGTAGGGTGTGTAGCGGTCATAGCGACGAGTGACTTCAAACTCGGTGACTTCGAAGCGCTTCTGCTCATGCACGCGCACACGTCGCTGCGGAAGCTCCATCACCTTCGGCTCGCCGACATCGATCTGCAGGGTGTGCTCGAGCAGTTTGCGCTCGACGCGCTCCTCATGGTCGCTGCGCTGGGACATCTGGTTGGCGCAGCCGCCGAGGAGCAGGGCGCCAAGTGCGGCGCCCCCAAGGGTAATGGTACTTCGCTTGAACATGATCACTCGTGCATTGGTTATCAGCGGCGAACGCGGGCCTGCAGGAAGGTCAGCACTTCATTGACTGGCAATGGCTGAGCTTCCTGCTCGGTGCGGTGCTTGTATTCCAGGTTGCCGTCGGCCAGGCCGCGATCGCTGACAACGATGCGGTGCGGGATACCGATCAGCTCCATGTCGGCAAACTTGATGCCTGGGCTGGTCTTCTTGTCGCGGTCGTCCAGCAGCACTTCGAAGCCGGCGGCGGTCAGTTCGGCGTAGAGCTTGTCGGTTGCCTCGCGAACCACGTCGGTTTCGTAGCGCAGCGGTACCAGGGCAATCTGGAACGGGGCCAGGGCGTCGTTCCAGATGATGCCCTTGTCGTCATAGCTCTGCTCGATGGCCGCCGCGACCACGCGGGACACGCCAATCCCGTAGCAGCCCATCGACAGGACCACCGGCTTGCCGTTTTCGCCCAGCACCTGGCACTTCAGCGCCTCGCTGTACTTGGTGCCCAGCTGGAAGATGTGGCCCACTTCGATGCCGCGCTTGATCACCAGGGTGCCCTGGCCGTCCGGGCTCGGGTCGCCTGCGACCACGTTGCGCAGGTCGGCAACCTGCGGCACCGGCAGGTCGCGCTCCCAGTTGACCCCGAAATAGTGCTTGTCATCGATGTTGGCGCCGATGCCGAAGTCGCTCATCAGGGCAACCGAACGGTCGATGATGATTTCCAGCGGCAGGTTCAGCGGGCCCAGCGAGCCGGCGCCGGCGCCGATGGCGTCGCGCAGTTCGGCTTCGGTAGCCATGACCAGCGGGTCGGCAACCTGCTCGAGCTTGGTGGCCTTGATTTCGTTCAGTTCATGGTCGCCACGCACGATCAGGGCGATCAGCTTGCCTTGCTCGGCGCCGCGCACGATCAGGGTCTTGACGGTTTTCTCGATCGCCAGGCCGTGGTTTTCCACCAGCTGGGCAATGGTCTTGGCCTCTGGGGTGTCGACCAGGCGCAGCTCTTCGGTTGGGGCAGGGCGCACGGTTTCACGCGGGATGGCCTCGGCCTTCTCGATGTTGGCGGCGTAGTCCGAGGTGTCGCTGAAGATCACGTCGTCTTCGCCGGACTCGGCCAGCACGTGGAACTCGTGCGAGTAGCTGCCACCGATGGAGCCGGTGTCGGCCTGCACTGGGCGGAAATCCAGGCCCAGGCGGCTAAAGATGTTGCTGTACGCCTGGTGCATGCGGTCGTAGGTTTCCTGCAGGGAAGCCTGATCGGCATGGAACGAGTAGGCGTCCTTCATGATGAACTCGCGGCCACGCATCAGGCCGAAGCGCGGGCGGATCTCGTCACGGAACTTGGTCTGGATCTGGTACATGTTGAGCGGCAGCTGTTTGTAGCTGGACAGCTCGTTGCGGGCCAGGTCGGTGATGACCTCTTCGTGGGTAGGGCCTACACAGAAATCGCGCTGGTGGCGGTCTTTCAGGCGCAGCAGTTCAGGGCCGTACTGCTCCCAGCGGCCGGACTCCTGCCACAGTTCGGCAGGCTGGATGCTTGGCATCAGCACTTCCAGGGCACCGGCGGCGTTCATTTCCTCGCGCACCACGGCCTCGACCTTGCGCATTACCCGCAGGCCCATCGGCAGCCAGGTATACAGGCCAGAGGCCAGTTTGCGGATCATGCCGGCACGCAGCATGAGCTGATGGCTGATGACCACTGCATCGGCAGGAGTTTCTTTCTGGGTGGCGAGCAAATATTGACTGGTGCGCATGGTTAGCCGTGTCGATTGCCTAAGACGTTGAAATAGCCCCGCATTGTACGGGGGCGAAACGATGGCGTACAGGATGCCCCAGGGCGTGACGCTTGTCAGCCAAGAAAAAGCCCGGCGTGATCGCCGGGCTTTTTCAGGTGCGGGGCACTGCAAGCCAGGCTTACAGGATGCTCAGCGGGTACTCCACGATCAGGCGCAGTTCGTCGATCGACGGGGAACCGTAGTAAACGCCATCACCCGAGCGGTAGGTGGCCTGACGGACACGGAAGCTGAGGTCCTTGGCCGGGCCTTCCTGCAGCACGTACTTGACGTCGATGTCGCGTTCCCATTCCTTGCCGCTGTCGGTGGTGCGGGTGGTTGCACCGGTACCGCGAACGTAGCGGGTCATGAAGGTCAGGCCTGGTACGCCGAACTCGGCGAAGTTCAGGTCGTAGCGCGCTTGCCAGGATTTCTCGTCTTCGGCGTTGAAGTCGGAACGGGCAACCGAGTTGGCCAGGAATACCGTGCCGCCACCGTCGACGCCGTAGGCGTAATCGCCGTCGCCGCTGACCTTCTGGTAGGCCAGGGTGAAGGTGTGGGCGCCAATGTTGTAGGCGGCCGAGAGGCTGGCTGCGATGTTGTCCAGGTCGTTGCTGCCGTCGGACTTGCTGACGAACGCGCCGGTACGGTTGTCACCGATGGACTTGGTGTCATAGATGTTGAAGTCGAACACCAGGCCTTGCTTGTCGCTGATCGGCAGCGCCCAGTTGATATTGCCGTACCACTTGCGGAAGTGGTCTTCAACGCGCGAGTAGTACACGCTGCTGCTGAGGCTATCGGTAATGGCGTAGGTGCCACCGAAGACGTTGGCCTCGGTCAGGTTCAAGCTGTCGTGGTAGGTCTGGGCCTGTGCGTTCAGCGCGGTGAAGTGACCGGCATGCAGGGTCAGGCCTTTGATTTCGTTGCTGGTGATCAGGCCACCTTCGGCAACTTCCGGCAGCAGGCGGCTGTCGTCGGTGGCAAATACTGGCAGCGCGGTGAACTGGTCGCCGAATTTGAACACGGTGTCGGAAACGCGCAGTTTTACCGCACCACCGCCTTCGGAGTAATCATCTTGCGAGCGGCCGTCGGAGCCGGTCGGGAACAGGCCGGTGCCGGCGCGGCCGCGGCCGCTGTCCAGTTTGAGGCCGAGCATGCCGATGGCATCGATACCAAAGCCTACGGTGCCCTGGGTGAAGCCCGACTCGAAGGTGCCGAGGAAGCCAAGGCCGGTTTCTTCAACGCGGCTCTGGGTGCCGGGCGCGTTGTTGCGGAAGTCACGGCTGAAGTACAGCATGCGGGTCTTGACGTTCAGCTTGCTGTCTTCGATGAAACCCTTGGACTCGTCCTGGGAAGAGGCCAAAGCCAACTGCGAGGTCCCTGCCGCAACGGCCAGGGCGATCATGCTCCACTTCATCACGCGCATCGTGATTTGCTCCTTTGGTTTTTTAGGAAGAGTACCGCTGCGTCCATGTGTTTTAGTTATATGGTGCAGCTCTTTCTTGTTATGTCGGCGAAAATGTATAGCACGCTGACTGTTGTTGGCGATATGGCTATAAGCACTCTTTACGGAACTTTTTTGCCATGTCGCTTTTAGGTAGTTCCATGTCGCAAACCACGCCCCGGTTGAGGGGTCGTACAACCCCAGCGCTGTTTCCGTGACCGTAACAAACCTGTAACTACAGGATCTGTCTGAGGAAACTCCCTGGTGACCAATGCCGCTGTTGTTATTTGTCGCGTACACCTGCCCTTGCAGATGCCGTGCCGACTTGGCGTGAAGGGAATGCAACAAGTGTGCTCAAAATTCGCAACACTTCATGAAATTTTCACAAAACCCAATACCGGGGGTCGGAAAGTCCCGTAAACACGGGGCGATGGCTGTCTGATGGTGTGCCGGAGTCGAGAATCATTAAAATTTAAAAAGCTGTCATGAAAGTCAATGTGTTACCGCAACTAGTTAATCCAGAGTGGTTTGTGGGGTGGCAAGTGTGGTGAAGGGTGGCCGGGGGGCCTCATTTTGGTGCGAAAAGTAGCGCTGTGTTACCGCGAACGTGCAGGGTATCCTTGCCAGCCTGTTTTCCGCTTGAAGCGGGTTGGCTTTGCTTAAGGAGATATGCCGTGTTCGTCCTCGATTCGCGTTTGCAGCAGGATTCGCTGGTGCTGGGAGAGTTTGCCTTGTGCCAGCTGCTGCTGAGCAAGGATGCCAACTACCCATGGTTCATCCTGGTGCCCAAACGTGCCGACATCAGTGAACTGTTCGAGCTCGATGCGGCGCAACAACAGCAGTTGTGGCAGGAAACCACCCTGCTGGCCGAAGCGTTGAAGGCCAGTTACGCAGCCGACAAGATGAACGTGGCCACGCTGGGCAATGTTGTCAGTCAGTTGCACATGCATGTGATTGTTCGCCAGCGTGACGACGCCGCCTGGCCAGCACCGGTATGGGGCAAGTGCCCACCAGTGGCCTACACCGATGAGCAGTTGCAAGCCGTTCGTCAGCGCTTGCGGGGGCTGAAGCTTGCCGGTTTCGAGGAGGCCTGAAATGTCGCTGGAAATGCGTATGGTCGAGCTGGAAACCCGTCAGGCGTTCCAGGATGACACCATCCAGGCGCTGAACGATGTGGTGGTCGAGCAGGGGCGTGTGATTGATCGGCTGCAGTTGCAAGTGGCCGAGCTGATCAAGCGCCATGCAGAAATGGTCAGCCAGTACGGCAGCGAAGGGGACGAGGCGCCACCGCCTCATTACTGATTGCTCAAGCCGTTGCGCCGGTATCGCTGATGCGCTACCGGCGCTGAGGCGGGGTCAGCGGCGTGTTACCGCCACCACATCCTCGGCCTGCAGGCCCTTGTCGCGGTGCATCACCGAAAACTCCACGCGCTGGCCTTCGACCAGGATGCGATGGCCTTCGCCGCGAATGGCACGAAAGTGCACGAAGATGTCATCGCCCGAGTCGCGGGAGATGAAGCCGAAGCCTTTCGACGTGTTGAACCACTTGACGGTACCGGTATCCCGGTTGCCGGCCTCTTGCGCCGCGTGCTGGCTGTGCCGCGCCTTGCGCGGGCTGCGGGCAAAGCCCACGGCCAGGTGCAGGGCCACGGCCAGCGTCGCGCAGACCAGTGCTGCAAGGTTGCCCATTTCCGGGCGCGCCAGCAGCGTCAGCGTCTGCAGCACCACCGCTACCACCAGCAGGGCGCAGGCCAGGTGCTGCAGTTGTTGCCGCGCACCGCGGTAGTACAGTGGCACCACCGGGGCCAGGATCAGGTTGAGCAGGCCGAGCAGGGTCAGGTAGACCGCGTCCGGTTGCTGCAGGAAGGGTGTCGCATCGGTTTTCAGGCTGGGTATGAGCGATAGCAGCAAGGCTGCCACGCCCGTCACCAGATGGACGATCTTGAACATGGGGTTGGCTCACAGTTGATAAGGCCGATCACAGGAAGAGCTGGCAGCAC
>Ga0302347_1003278_pt1 | contig 14586 bp, 13 predicted proteins | sample PhyWR1_FD_202178 | JGI IMG/M metagenome (GOLD analysis project Ga0302347, IMG submission 202178) | Leaf surface microbial communities from wheat plants in UC Gill Tract Community Farm, Albany, California, United States - DLSL W.R1 (v2)... | ecosystem: Host-associated > Plants > Phyllosphere >...
ACCCCAGAACATCTTTCATATCAAAAAGACCGTTATCTCTCGATTTTAGCCACAATGCGGATTTAACAGCACCATTCGCGAAAGTCATACGGCTGGAGGCTTTATGCGTAATTTCTATACGCTCACCAATATCGGCAAACATCGCAGTGTGTTCACCAATGATGTCACCTGCCCGCACGGTGGCAAAACCGATGCTTCCCGGTATGCGCTCACCCGTGTGCCCTTCTCTGCTATACACCGCACAATCAGCAAGATTTTTATCCAGCGCCTGAGCGATAACTTCTCCCATCGCCAGTGCCGTGCCTGACGGAGCATCCACTTTATGACGATGATGCGCCTCTGTAATTTCAATATCGGTATAATCGCCCATCACTTTTGCCGCTTTCTCCAGCAGCTTTAGCATGACATTAACCCCGATGCTGAAGTTGGCGGCAAACACAATGCCAATATCCTGCGCCGCATCCCGGATTGCCTGTTTACCCGCCTCATCAAAACCGGTCGTGCCAATCACCATCCTTTTATCGTGCTTACGACAAAATGCCATATGTGCCAGGGTTCCTTCCGGGCGGGTGAAATCGATCAGGATATCGAAATCGTCTTTAACAGTTTCAAGGCTGCTTTGCACTGCTACGCCTGCTTTCCCGGCTCCCGCCAATTCCCCTGCATCACTCCCCAGCAAGGAGGACCCTTCACGCTCCAGCGCTGCGCCAAGTTGCACCCCTTCCATCGCCATTGTGGCTTCGATTAACTGCCGTCCCATGCGGCCGCCGGCACCCGCAATGGCCACGCGGATCTGTCCATCATGCATAGCTATTCTCTTTTGTTAATTTTACGTGAATCATTTTCAGATTAACCAGCCAGCTAGCCTATCGCCAGTCGAAAATGCTGATAATTAGAATTTAATGATAATCAGCAAGTGATATCAGTAAAAGCTATATTACGGTTGCCGTCCGCGCGCTCAACCCTGCAGGCACAGGCAAGGCGTTTTTTGGTATTTCTTATTTCGAAAAGAAGATAGCCTTTCGCGCCATAGGCTAAATATTTGTTAAAACAGAGGCACTGCATGCAAATTCGTGGACACCGCGTCAGCGTTCCTTCATTGAACCTGCACATCGGCAAAAGGGTGGGAAATTTAATCAGCCGTCTGGCCAGTCATTTCACTGGCGTGCGTAATAACAATCAATATTTTGGCAAATCATCGCCGACGAAATGGCACTACGAAAAAAATCCTCCGCAAACGTCCGCCGCTAATGCCGTTAAAACCCAGGAAAACCATTCCGGGGCACCCTCGAGAGAGTATTGTATCGCCATTAAAAATGCCTGCCAGGGTATCAGACAAATGGCAAATGATGGGAATATGTACGGTGAATTTCGAGTCAGCCCTCAAAAGGATCAAACCGATACGCCATCAAAAGTCATAGATCTGATCAATCAGACTGACAGCAACGGTAATGTTGCTACCGGCGTCGGGGCTTTGTTAAAAAAATTTGTCAAAGATCAGTGTGCTTTTACACTTGAAGCAGGTAATGGACCAGGGCAGGGTGACGTGTTTATGCAACTTTTTCAGCAAAAGCTGGAGAGTCTACATGGAGATGTTAAGGAGGCAGTTCTGGAAGTTCTCGCTACCTGTGGGGAGGTTCTTATTCACCATGATACAGCCGCATTAAAGGAATTTGATACCAGATGCATAACTATGCTTTGCGATTCCATCGCAGTTATACCTTTGAATAAAGACAAAACAGATCAAGCCTGGTACACCGTAAGTCAGGAAGGCAAAACTGCATTTGCCAACTTTTGTAAGGCGTTAGCGGCTAAAGAATATGGATCAGAGTCCATATGCTAACAGTTCAATCCTTCGTTTAACTGAACTCCCCTCATTGCTTTTTTAACCACGAGGGGGGAACGAGATTATTTTACATCTACACGCAGTTCTTTCGGAACTTCAAAAATGATGTTCTCTTCACGCCCTTCCAGCGGGATGGCCTCTCCCCCGCCAAGCTCCTGGAGACGCGCAATCACCTGCTGAACCAGGATATCCGGAGCCGATGCGCCTGCGGTTACACCGACACAACTGGCCGCGCTCACCCATGCTTCCTGAATGTCGCTCGCATCGTCAATCAGATAGGCAGCCTTACCCATACGCTGGGCCAGTTCGGCCAGACGATTCGAGTTAGAGGAGTTCTTCGAGCCGACAACCAGCACCACGTCCGCCTGCTCTGCCAGCGTACGCACGGCTTCCTGACGGTTAGTCGTGGCGTAGCAGATATCATCTTTACGCGGCCCGACGATTTTTGGAAAACGCTCGCGCAGGGCATCAATGACGTCCGATGTATCATCCACAGACAGTGTGGTCTGAGTCATAAAGGACAGTTTGCCATCGTTTTTAACATTCAGCGTGGCGACATCGGCCGGTGACTCGACCAGATACATTCCGCCTTCCTGATTGCTGTACTGCCCCATTGTACCTTCAACTTCCGGATGACCCGCATGGCCAATGAGAATGGACTCTTCACCGCGACGGCTGGCGCGGGCAACTTCCATATGCACTTTAGTGACCAGCGGACAGGTAGCGTCAAATACGGTTAAATCACGGCCTTTGGCTTCATTACGTACTGCCTGAGAAACACCGTGCGCAGAGAAAATCAAAATAGCGCCATCCGGTACTTCGCTGATTTGTTCGATGAAAATTGCTCCACGCTGGCGCAGGCTGTCGACTACGTAGCGGTTATGCACCACTTCGTGACGGACATAAATCGGCGCGCCGTAAATGGTCAGTGCATTTTCAACAATGCTGATAGCGCGGTCTACGCCAGCGCAGAAGCCACGCGGGTTGGCCAACAGGATCTGCATTTCAGGCCTCCAGTACCGGTTCGACTTCCAGTACTTCTATATCAAAGTGGACGGTTTGCCCGGCTAGCGGGTGGTTGAAATCGACGGTGATCGAATCGCCGTTAATTTCGCGGATCACGCCCGGCATTTCACTGCCATCCATTGCGGTAAAGAGCATAATCGCCCCGATCTCTGGCTCTCCTGCATCCATAAATTCACGACGCGAGAAATATTGAATAAGATCCGGGCTGGTAATACCAAACGCCGCATCCGGCTCAAGAGAAAACGTCGTTTTATCTCCTTCCTTCAGCCCCAGCAAGTGCTGCTCCAGCCCCTCAGAAAGTGACGCATCACCGAGGCGAAAGAGCGCAGGTTTACCGTTATTGCGGGTTGACTCCGCCGTGGAGCCATCTTCAAGCTTCAGCGTGAAATGCACCAGCACCGCGCTGTTACTCTGTACAGATTTAGACATGCAGATTGCTCACTTGTTTATTCGGCAGCGCAGGGCAGTCCGAATGGATAAGGTAGCGCGAATAACGCCAGCGTATTCAAACCCTGTGCCCGAGGGCGCTACGCTTACCAGGCTTGCAAAGACCTGATAAGCGCAGTGCACCCGGCATTAAAGGTTAAGCCTGCCTCTCGACCGCTTTTTTCGGCAGAAAACCTTCCAGCACAATCAATACGGCACCAATACAGATGGCGCTATCGGCAAGATTGAAGGTGGCAAAGTGCCAGTTGCCGACGTAAAAATCGATCATGTCGACAACGAAGCCATGCCACAGACGATCAAACAGATTACCCAGTGCGCCACCAATGATGAGCGCATAGGCAATATTGTTCAGCTTTTGCGTGGCTTTAGTACGATACATCATCACCGCCAGGATCACGCTGATACCAATAGCGATACCTGCAAAGAACCAGCGCTGCCAGCCGCCGCTATCCGCCAGAAAACTAAAGGCTGCGCCATAGTTACGCGCATAATGCAGATTAAGCGACGGGAACAGTGACACCGTATCCCCCAGAGCAAAGTTCTGGAGGATCAGGTATTTACTGCCCAGATCGATAATCAGCACGACTACCACCAGCCACAGCCAGCGTAGCCCTGTTGAAAAGATCGGTTTACTCATCAGGCGAACTTACGTTTTTCGCCGTCACCGGCGACGTTAACAACACAGCGTCCGCAAATTTCTGCGTGTTCCGCTACCTTACCGACGTCCTGAGTGTAATGCCAGCAACGCGGGCACTTCTCACCTTCGGCTTTGCTCAGGGAGACTTTCAGGCCCTTAAGCAATTCGCTCTGCTGGGCATCAGCAGACGCGTCGGCATAATCTGCCACCTGCGCCCCGGAGGTCAACAGGACAAATCGTAATTCGTCGCCCAGCGCAACCAGTTTAGCGGCCAGTTCAGGTTCAGCAAACAGCGTAACGTTGGCTTCCAGGGAACCCCCTACTTTCTTGTCGGTACGCGCCTGTTCAATAACCTTATTGACTTCACTACGTACTTTCAGCAGGTCGGCCCAGAAACTATTGTTCATCGCTTCCGTTTCAGCAAGACCAAACAGACCCTGGTACCACTCACCGGTAAAGACATACTGCTCACGTTCACCTGGCAGATAACCCCAGATTTCGTCAGCGGTGAAGGACATAATCGGTGCCATCCAGCGGACCAGGGCTTCTGCGATATGATACAGCGCAGTTTGACAGCTGCGGCGCGCCACGCTGTCCGCTTTAGCGGTGTACTGGCGGTCTTTAATGATGTCGAGATAGAAAGAGCCCATTTCAACCGAGCAGAAGCGCATCAGACGCTGTACGACTTCGTGGAAATCGTAGCTTTCATACGCTTTGAGGATGTCGTCCTGCGCATCCTGCGCACAACCGACAGCCCAGCGATCCAGGACCACCATCTCTTCCGGTTTTACCATGTCTTTCAGCGGATCAAACCCGTTCAGGTTAGCCAGCAGGAAACGCGCGGTATTACGGATACGACGATAGCTGTCAGCGGCGCGCTTGAGGATCTCATCAGATACGGCCATTTCGCCCGTATAATCAGTAGAAGCGACCCACAGACGCAGGATATCGGCGCCCAGCTTATTCATTACATCCTGCGGAGAGACGGTATTACCGATGGATTTGGACATCTTACGGCCCTGACCATCGACGGTGAAGCCATGCGTCAGCACCTGACGATAAGGCGCTTTGCCTTTCATCGCGGTGGAAATCATCAGGGACGACATAAACCAGCCGCGGTGCTGATCGGAACCTTCAAGATACATGTCTGCCGCATGACCGGAAAATTCCGGGCGCACGTCGACGACAGAAGAGTGGGTCGAGCCGGAGTCAAACCAGACGTCGAGAGTATCCGGCACTTTGACATAGTTGTCCGCATCGTCGCCGAGAAGGTCACGGCTATCGAGATCCCACCATGCCTGAATACCGTCCGCTTCTACCCGCTTCGCCACTTCTTCCATCAGTTCCAGGGTGCGCGGATGCAGTTCTTCGGTATCTTTATGCACGAACAGCGACATCGGGACGCCCCAGGTACGCTGACGGGAGATACACCAGTCAGGGCGGTTAGCGACCATGGATTCGATGCGCGCCTGGCCCCAGTCAGGGATCCACTGCACTCCCTTGATTTCAGACAGCGACTGTGCGCGCAGACCTTTCTGATCCATGCTAACGAACCACTGCGGGGTCGCACGGAAAATGATAGGTGTTTTGTGACGCCAGCAGCACGGATAGCTGTGCTGCATTTTTTCGACGTGCAGCAACGCGCCTTTTTCCGTCAGCAGCGCAACCACAATGTCATTAGCTTTGAAGACGTTGACACCGTCCAGTGTCGGATATGTGCCCGGCAGATAAGTCCCGTCAGGACCAACCGGGTTCGCCACTTCAAGACCATATTTCTGACCGATGACATAGTCGTCCGGGCCGTGGCCTGGTGCGGTATGAACAGCACCGGTACCGGCATCCAGCGTCACGTGATCGCCCAGGATCGCCGGGACGTCGAAGCCCATGAACGGATGGGTAAAACGCAGCAGTTCAAGATCGGCACCTTTTACACAGCCCAGCACGGTGTAATCAGCCACGCCAATGCGCTGCATCACGCTCTCAACCAGATCTTTCGCCAGGATCACCGCCTGACCGTCGAGCTGTACGAGCGCATAGTCGAAATCCGGTGCCAGAGAGATCGCCCGGTTAGCCGGAAGCGTCCACGGCGTGGTGGTCCAGATAACCAGGGAGATTGGGCCATTCACCTCGGCAACGCCAAACTTCGCTTTAACCGCTTGTGGATCTGCGGCATGGAACGCAACGTCAATTGATGGCGACGTTTTGTCATAATATTCGACTTCCGCTTCTGCCAGCGCAGAACGGCAATCGACACACCAGTGCACTGGCTTCGCGCCTTTGTGCAGGTGACCATTGCCGATGATTTTACCCAGTGCACGGATGATGTTAGCTTCGGTTTTGAAGTCCATGGTCAGGTAAGGATGCGACCAGTCGCCGAGCACGCCCAGACGGATGAAATCTTTACGCTGCCCCTCAACCTGCGTTGCCGCGTATTCGCGGCACTTAGCGCGGAATTCAGCCGCGGTGAATTTCTCACCCGGCTTGCCAAATTCCTGCTCTACTTTCAGTTCAATCGGCAAACCATGGCAGTCCCAACCCGGCACATAAGGCGAGTCAAAACCCGTCAGGCCTTTCGACTTGACGATAATATCTTTCAGAATCTTGTTAACCGAGTGACCAATATGAATGCTGCCATTCGCATAAGGAGGGCCATCATGCAGAATGAAGGTTTTTTTACCTTTTTTGGCCGCACGAATGATGCCGTACAGATCATCATCAGTCCAACGCGCCAGCATTCCCGGTTCGCGTTTGGCGAGATCGCCACGCATCGGGAACCCTGTTTCCGGCAAATTCAGGGTTGATTTAAAGTCACTCATCAGATTCTCAGTTCCGTATTTTTACGTAGGCAATTAAGCCGGTTTTGTTAGCCCAAAAAAATCCCGGGCGGTTAACTCATCACGCGCAATTTGCGCTTTTAGCTCGTCCAGCGACGAAAATCGCTGCTCACTGCGTATTTTTTTACGCAGTATCACATCTATATGGCGACCATACAGGTCCATTACAACGTCCAGCAAATGGACTTCCAGTTGCTGGCGCACGCCGGCAACGGTTGGACGGGTGCCAATATTGGCGACGCCAAAAAAAGGCCGCTCACCGAGCCCCATGACTTCAACGGCATAGACGCCTTTCACCGGGGAGACCTGACGGCGCAGCGGCACATTGGCGGTCGGAAAACCAATAGTGCGCCCCAGCGCATCGCCGTGGACCACCCGCCCGGAAATCGTATAGGGGTGTCCAAGCAGGCTTTCTGCCAGATTCAGATCGTCAGCGGCCAGCGCCTGACGCACAGCGGTACTGCTAATCCGTATTCCGCCCTCACAGAAGGTTTGGGTGCTGGTGATATCAAAGCCAAATTCCACGCCCGCCTTCTGTAATAACAAGAAATCACCCTGTCGACCAGCGCCAAAACGGAAATCATCGCCAACGGCAAGAAACTGCACCCCGAGCCGATCAACCAGCAGGTCGCTAATAAACGCCTGCGCGGTCAGGGCGGCAAAGCGGCGATCAAAACGCAGGCAGAGGACGTAATCAACGCCGCACTCGGCAAGATAGCCCAGCTTTTCACGCAGTCGGGTCAGGCGAGCTGGCGCCTTATCTGCGGCAAACAGTTCGAGCGGCTGCGGTTCGAAAATCATCACCACAACCGGGAGCTTGCGAGCCTGTCCTTCGGCACGAAGGTTTTTTAGCAGCGCACGGTGTCCGCGATGCACACCGTCGAAATTACCAATAGTTAGCACGCACCCGCGCGGGGCCTGGCTGAGGTTATGTATGCCGCGTATCAGCTTCATCTCTGGCTCAAAACAGTGAAAATCGTCGGATTATACCTTGTACAGGAGGCTACGTTAACCTGCGATTGTATCCTAAAGCATAATGGAGGGCGGATTTCATCAACCTTACCGCCGAATGCAGGAAAATCTGTCGCTGCTATGTGAATTTTATGGCAGAAAAGCTGTATTCACGCTGCACAAGCTGGTAGAATCCTGCGCCATCACACGTAACGAGCGCCGCAATAATAACGGCGCTTATTTGCACAAATCCATTGACAAAAGAAGGCTAAGAGGGCATATTCCTCGGCCTTTGAATTGTCCATAAAGATCACATTTGGGAGTTGGACCTTGGCTAATATCAAATCAGCTAAGAAGCGCGCCGTTCAGTCTGAAAAGGCTCGCAAACACAACGCTAGCCGTCGCTCTATGATGCGTACTTTCATCAAGAAAGTATACGCAGCTATCGAAGCTGGCGACAAAGCTGCTGCACAGAAAGCATTTAACGAAATGCAACCGATCGTGGACCGTCAGGCAGCTAAAGGCCTGATCCACAAAAACAAAGCTGCGCGCCATAAAGCAAACCTGGCCGCTCAGATCGGCAAACTGGCTTAATCGCCTGATTGCTGGTGCTTTGTGAAAAACCCGCTGAATGGCGGGTTTTTTTATGCCTGTCGTTCAGCAATAAAAAAAGGCCCTGAATTACTCCAGGGCCTCAGACTGCTGGCAAGCGTTATACCGTGAGTATCATACCCAACGGCGTTTTGCTCGCACAGGGTATCTCTTAACGCTTTTGTAAATGCTTAGTGATTAGTAAGTACCCAGATCGGTCCAGACATCGCCCTGGTTGCAATTCTGATCCGGCCGATCGCCACAGGACCACCATTTTACCTGGTAGTTATGCCCTTTCCAGCTAACGATTTCGAATGCGCCCCAGGTTGCACCGTAAACGGTATCAGACTTCCACACTGGGTGAGGTGCGTCAGGATCGGCATCTTCCGCCGGTTCTTCTGGTTCGATATAGTCATCTTCATTGTCATAGTCGTAATCGTCTTCGTCATAGTCGTATTCATCGTCCTCGTCAGGCTCGATGTCAGAAGATCCCGGAATGACAGAGAGAACAAAACGCTGCTGAGTTGACGGCTCATTTTTAGAATCACGCACGAACAGTGAGAAGATAAAGTTAGTTTGTACATCTACTTTCGGTACGTTGAATTCAATGCATTCTGTCGTTTTATCTTCAACATCAATATCTGCAGGTACGCCCCAGCTGTAGGTCAGTGCATCATTGTCCTCATCAGAGGAGTTAGCACCAGACAGACGAACACGTGAGCCTGCGACGATCAACATTTCAATCGCTGCTTTAGGTGCATGGTTTACTGTTGGAACGATGTCGTCTTCTTTTTCGTCATCGCTCCGATCTTCGTTCTCATCTGTTTGATCTTCGTCTTCTTGTTGTTCATCTTCGTCTTTAGGCTCAACGTTGATGCCTTCGAAGTAGAACGGGTCCATATCGATAACTTCTTTAGTTATCTCATAGCCCAGACCTTCACGCGCGGCGTTAACCAGCACGCCGTTATCCTGATCAATAGTCCAGGTAAACACGCCGCCCAGACCACGCTCTGCAGCATATTCGCCTTTTGATTTAACGGTACGCGGCGTATCCAGAGAGATGAACAGTCTGGACTCCGGGTTGTACAGATAGTCAGCATCTGCAACCCGGTCGGTGTAGACGTTGAAACCGTTACGACCTTTCTGGTTTTCCAGATCCAGATAGTTGTAAATCAGGTCATACCATTCCGTCGTGCCGGACTCAAAAGAACCGGTGGTCGTGCCTTCACCCGGGTTATAGGAACCTTCCAGCGGCGAGAAGCTGGTGATTTCAGTGTTACGGCCGTTACGGCTATAACCGGCATAACCGATGTTGATACGCTCGGCCGGGAAACCTTCTGCCAGCAGATAATCAACGATAGTTTCTACAGACCATCCGCCTGCGGTCAGCGCTTTCTTGTTGGTATGGTGAGCCAGGGTTTCTGCCCACGGCGTACCGAAGAAGTCATAGGTCATTACGTTGATGTAATCCATACCGGCATTCATCATCGTGGTGAGGTCAATGAACTCCATTTTTGCAACAACTGCAGAAGCGGCGATAGAAATTTTAACGTCGCTACGGCCTGCCGCATCAAGTTGCTTACGGACTTCGGCAATCAGCAGCGCAAAGTTAGCGCCATCTTCCGGACCATACGGGTTACCTGCAGCTTCGTCGTTTGGATATTCCCAGTCCAGATCCACACCGCTGAACATCGGGAACTGTTTGAACAGTTTGACCATGCCTTTTGCAAAGATTTTACGGGAAGCATCTTTGGAGGCGGTCTCATGGAAACCGTTACTCATGGTCCAGCCGCCGATGCTCATGGACAGCTCCAGGTTGTGGCCCTGCTTTTTCGCTTTTGCCTGCAGATCGCGCAGACCACCGAGGAAGCCTTTAGTGTTATCCTGAGTAACGGTTTTCGGATCAACATCCCAGCCGCTCTCGGTATGACCGACGTTAACATAGCTCTGGAAATCGCCCCACGGATCGAGGAAAGTAGGCTCGTATTTTACTTTGCCGCACAGCTCTGCTGCTTCAGCAACCACGTCACGATACTGGCCATCCACTTTATGGAAGCCAACGATGCCAACAAAACCGGCAATAATTTTGTCGTAAGCCGTCGGAGAAACGTTGGCCAGATCGTAACCGCGACCGCGATCGGCCGGGGTGTCGATACCCTGTAGACGAGCGTCGTACTGGGACCAGTCGGTAAAATAACCAAATACTTTTGGCTTTTTAGCATTCGCTTTGTATTGGTTATAAACCGGTTTAGCGACGCGGGCAGAAGTATAACTATATTTGCTGTCTTCTGTTGCTGGATTAAAACCGTCTGCCGCATTACTGGTTTCGGTTAACGTATCGCTCTTGATTAATTTAGTTGTTGCCATATTAGTTCCTTTTGCATGTGTTAAGGCCACATTTTGTGTGCCTGTTAGATAATTCACAGATAACCACGCAAACGCTAATCAAAAAGCAGCATAAATAAATAGCCAGACGAAGAGTGATAAATTGATTTAAAAGTGGATAATAATAAGGCGGCCCGGAAGCCGTCTCAGACAGATAAATTAATCATAAACAACAAGTAATAATGTAAGCTGCTTGTCCTCATCAAGAAATGTTTTTTGTATTGTCGCGTTTGGCGATGTAATAGCAGTATTCAAATTTTCGATGATAATATGACGCTCAAGTTTATTTTTTCTTTGGCACATAATCATCGGCAGGCTTGTTTCCTGCCAGCAACCGGACTCCACAACTACGCCCTTAAAATAAAAATTACCGCCAGCGGTAGCAAAACGCGATGCATAACAGCACACGACCAATAATATGCCTGAAATGACTGGCCTGACAAACATCATAGATAACACTCCTTTGCGTGCATCCGGCATCATTTATATCATCAATGCCCATGATAAAATCATCTCCGCAACCTATAACCGGGAAGCCTTCCCGGCCTCCCTTAATGATTAACCTTTTGCTTTTTGAATCGCCATCAGCAGCATATCCTGCGATGTACTGCCGGGAATTACGGTAATTTGTTTCACGTCTGGATTGCTTGCCTGCGGCATCACCACAAATGCAGGCGTTCCGGAAAAGCCCATATGCTGTGCCAGAGAACGGTTGACCATTAGCGCATCGTGAACTGGACCATTATCCTGCATATCTTTAACCGCGGCGATCTGCTCGTTGGTTAAATAATGCTGCGCGCTATTCAGAATGTCCTGTACGGATAAATCACCTTCAACTTTTCCTGATGCGTAAAGCGCGTTATGCCAGGCGAGGTAAGCGTCACCGCCTTTATTCAGCCAGATTTGCTCGCCAATACGGGCAGCCAGACCGGAGGCTGGCCAGCGGGAAGCAAAAATAGGAAACTCTTTAAAAATAAAGCGTACATCCGGGCTCATCTTCATGACCTCCTCGACGACCGGAGCCATTTTGCTGCACCATGCGCACTGGTAATCAAAAAACATCACCACAGCCGCTTTCGCTTTTTTCGGTCCGACAGAAGGACTTTCCGTAGACAGTAAATCTGCCTGGTATTGACGCGCCAGCTGCACATACGCCTGCTGCTGCGCTACCTGCTGGCGCTGATGCAAACTTTCGCTGGCAGCAACCAGAAATTCAGGATGATCGGCCAGATAAGTTGCCATCACTTCACCCATTTTATCCGGGTGAGCGGTAAAATAATTTTCTGCAATCTGACCAATCTGCGCCTGCTGGTCAGGGGTAAATGGTGCATTTTCCGCCGCATTTACACCTGAAGCTGCACCCGCCACTGCCAGCAATAATGCCAGCTGGCGCATTTTTAACGATTTATAAATCATAACGAACGTCTCTTTCCATGTCGTTGAAGGTAATTATTGACTCAGGTTTTAGCGATCGTCTGCACATCCGCTTTATGCGGTGGCATTACGCCGCCATAGTCGTTGAGAGCTTGCCACTGAAGCAGACAGGTCGATACATGCTGGCACCACGCCAGTTGACGTGATGTGAAAGGCGCAACAACACCAGCATTATCAATGGGTTTACCATTGGCAAGAACATTAAAAAGCGTAATGTAGAACGGCGTAGGGTTGCTCACCGTTACGCCTGCAGACGATCGGGACCAGCGCAGGTGAGCATAAGCCTGTTGCGGATCGCCCTGCAGACCTGTGGGGCGATAAATCAGCTTAAGTGCTGAGCGAATCGCCATCTGCACGCTGAAGGGTTCGGCTCGCCCGGCCGGTATTGTTGCCACACTCAGGGTAAAAAGACTTTCCCGATCGGCAGGAAGTGGTACGGCAGTACGAATAAGGCGAATTTTATTTTCCTGTCCGGCGGCAAGTTCAAATAACGGTGGCGTAATGACAAACGGTGCTTCGGAAAACACGACGGTGTCCGCTCCCGGCCATCGTTGTGCAGAAAAAATTTTGCTGTTGATCAACCAGGCCTGCGCTGACACGTTGCGTATCGGCACGTCGATGATGTTTTTTCCTTCAGGATAAATAAAGCGCGTGCCGCCAATAATCACGCCGGCCTGCGCCGTTGTCCCAAACATCAGCAGAATAAAAAGGACGAATTTATGCATAGGTTAAAATGAATGTCGCTGACGCATTAGCAGTGCCGGCAACGACTGCCTGGCCATTGGCAACATAACGCGCGTAGAAGTTAAGCTGGGCTAATGACTGTCCCCCGATCAGCGTTTTCCTCTGGCTCAGATCGCCAATCGGGATGGGACTTTTATCGTCATTGTAGAGCGCGATAGCTACCCCTGAGGCATTGTCCGCGCCCGCCGTCAGCGCCAGAAGATCGGGATTCTGGCTGTCCGGCGTACCGCTGAAACTGACCGTCACGCCGCTGGCGGTGCTGCCGCAGTTTTCAAGCGTAATGGTAAATTGCTGGTAGGCAGCGCCAGCCCCTGCCTGATAAAACTGGCGGTTAGAGACGCTGCCCATACTCACCATAATATTCTCCGAGTCGGGAGACAGCGTGCAGGTATTATCAGTAATAGTGCCGGTGATATAAACTCGTCCGGAGTGCGCCTGCACAACGCAAGACATTGCAAGTACCAGCATTAGAAAATAGTTCATTGCCTGTCCTTATTGATAATCCAGGTCAAAATACATTACTGCGGTGGCATTACCTGACGTGACCTTTGGAAGCGTAGATTTATAGCGAATATAAAAAGAAAGTGTGTTTCTCCCCGCTTTCAGGGGATAAACCACCGAGCTGCTGTTATTAATGTTGACGGGGTCCTGATTGTCATCAAGGATCTCAACGCCCACACCGGTGGCCATTATGTTTTCATTACCCATTCCGGTATCGGTCAATGCTAAAAGCGAAGGATCGTTACTGTCCGCCTCGCCGTTAAACCATATTTTTGTCCCGCTGATCCCACGTGAGCAGCCCCTCAGGTTGATATTAAAAGGTTTAAATTTCGTAACCGTACCGACAGACGGGAAGTCATCAATGGGAAACTGGCCGAGATCGATACTTTGGCTCAAACTGGAGAGATCGACATCACAGGTTTGTGCCTGAATAGTGCCCGTAAACTCAAGGTTATAGTTGTTGTCGTCAGCCAGACTTACGCCACAGTGAAGTCCAATAAGCAGCAGACTGTTCTTAAGCCATCTCAGGTTGTTCATTTAATCAAAGTCCACTCGCAGGTTTGCCAGAGACGTAAACGTCCCCTCTACTGGCGTTTCTCCGGTAGTGCTAACGGGATAAGCCTGAAGCTGAATATTGGCATTGCCCGCGGCATCGGTGGTGAACGGTACGGCGCTGGATGCATCATTGGGCGTCAGAATAGCGCCCTGATCGCTGGTGACAACTATCCCGACATCTGGGTTATCCGATGCAATTGACCGGGAAAAATGTGCATCCGGCGTCGCCAGTAAACGCATACTTAAATTGACCTGAGCGTTAGTGCCGTTACATTTCACCGGAACATTAAATGATTTTGCCCGTACGTCGATCGGCTTTTCACCCGCATGAGTAAAGCCACCACTATTGAGGGTGCCAAAATCGACGAGGATGGTTTGCCCGGCATTGATTTCACAGCTCTGCGGCACCGTGACGCTGCCGCTATAGTTAATGGTATAAACTACCTTTAACAGCGGATCGTCGCTGGCGGTCGTCACATATACGTTAAACATCGTTTTGTTGGGAATAATAACCGTCCCAACGAATGACTTAACGATCTTAAGCTGGAATAACATTCTAGAGTCGTGAATATAAAACGGCGTGCCGTTATTTACGTTCTCGTCATATTTCATAGAGACATAATCAACTGGCGGAA
>Ga0302347_1003281_pt1 | contig 14564 bp, 13 predicted proteins | sample PhyWR1_FD_202178 | JGI IMG/M metagenome (GOLD analysis project Ga0302347, IMG submission 202178) | Leaf surface microbial communities from wheat plants in UC Gill Tract Community Farm, Albany, California, United States - DLSL W.R1 (v2)... | ecosystem: Host-associated > Plants > Phyllosphere >...
TACGTAATGACATGGCAGATCTCTCATCCCACGGCATAAGCAACTCCACTCAGAAGTACTCATACCTATGTTGTAAGTGTCTACCATGTCCCCGAACAAGTGTTCATGATGTCCCCGGTCTGTACACCCACAGGGAGAGGGGACTTACCGTGCTACAAATAAACTCTCGTGTTTGACCTCACAGGCAACGCCACTACGCAGTGCCACAGATTAACGCTTGTACCTGAATGTAACTCCGTACAGCTCCCTCTCCTGTGGGAGAGGGTTGGGGTGAGGGGAAACAGCGATTACTTCAGCGGGCAAAAAATCAATTACACGCCACAACCTTGATGGCCAATCCGCCCTGTGATGTCTCACGGTATTTGGAGTTCATGTCCTTGCCGGTTTCGTACATGGTTTCGATCACCTTATCCAGGCAAACGCGCGGCTCGCTGGTGCGACGCAGTGCCATACGTGCGGCGTTGACTGCCTTCACGGCGGAAATCGCGTTACGTTCGATACAAGGCACCTGAACCTGTCCGGCCAGGGGATCACAGGTCAGCCCCAGATGGTGCTCCATGGCAATCTCTGCGGCGATACAAACCTGTGCCGGGCTACCGCCCATCAACTCCGCCAGACCAGCTGCCGCCATAGAGCAGGCCACGCCGACTTCCCCTTGGCAGCCCACTTCGGCGCCGGAGATTGAGGCATTCATTTTGTACAGCGTGCCTATCACACCAGCAGTCAGGAAGTAACGGCTGTAGGAGTTGGTGTTCACCGGGCGGATAAACTGGTCGTAATACGCCAACACCGCGGGAATAATGCCGCAGGCTCCGTTGGTTGGCGCCGTCACTACACGGCCACCCGCAGCGTTCTCTTCGTTGACCGCAAACGCGAACATATTGATCCAATCCACTACGTTCATCGGGTCGATATTGTTCTTGTCACCGGTTACCAGAATGCGGCGCAGGGCAGCGGCACGGCGCTGTACCTTCATCGGGCCGGGGAGCAACCCTTCGGTATTCATACCGCGTTCGATACCGGCACGCATCACCTGCCAGACGTCGGCAAAGTGCGCTTCGATCTCCTCTTTGCTGCGCAATGCCAGTTCGTTCTGCATCACCAACCCGGAAAGTGAAAGCCCGGTATCTTTGCAATGCTGCTGCAAATCCAGCGCGGAACGATAAGGGTAGGGAACCGCGACGCTATTGTTGGCCGATTGGCCGAAGTTTTCTTCATCAACGATAAATCCGCCGCCGATGGAGTAATAGGTTTTGCTGTGCAGCAACCGATCGCCAGCATAGGCGCTGATCGACATGCCGTTTTCGTGCAGCGGCAGGTTAGTGCTATGGAAGTTCATGCCACCAAGCTGTGGAAAATCAACCTCATGCTCACCCTTTGCCAATAACAGGCGGCCACGCTGTTCCACATCACGAATAAAGCCGGCGATGCTGTCGATGTCCACGTCATGGGGCAGATTGCCCGCCAGGCCCATAATAATCGCGATGTCGGTATGGTGCCCTTTACCCGTCAGTGACAGTGAGCCGTAGACGTCAACCGCTATCCGCGTTGTATCGTGGAGTTGCCCTGCAGCCTGCAAATCATCGACAAACTGTTTACCGGCTTTCATCGGGCCGACGGTGTGGGAACTGGAAGGGCCGATGCCAATTTTGAAAATATCGAAAACGCTGACCATAGTCTCGCTTCCTTCTTGAAGTTAATTCCCTCAGCCTGCCGTTTAGGGGGCATATGGGTCATGCTTGAGTTCGCGGCGGGGTAGGAGGGGGAGATTCGAGATAGCCGGTGCCTTTGGGCACCGGCTGAGCGCTATTAACCGAACAGTGTGTACAGGATGGCGGAGATGGCAATCAGGCCCATCACGACCACAAATACGTTGCTGATGTGGCCGCTGTACTTGCGCATGGCAGGCACTTTACGGATCGCATACATCGGCATCAGGAACAGCAGCATCGCGATGATTGGGCCACCCAGGTTCTCGATCATGCCCAGAATGCTTGGGTTCAGTGTGGCAACGATCCAGGTGGTCACCAGCATGAAGATGGCAGTGATGCGGTTCAGCTTGTTGGTGGTGATGGTCTTGCCACGGCTTCTCATCGATTTGGCAATCATGCCGTTAAAGCCTTCACGAGCACCGAGGTAGTGGCCCAGGAAGGATTTGGTAATGGCGATGAAAGCGATGACTGGTGCGATGTACTCGATCACCGGGTTGTTAAAGTGGTTAGCCAGGTAAGACAGGATGGAGATGTTTTGCGCTTTGGCTTCGGCCAGATCCGCTGGGGACAGGCTCAGCACGCAGCTGAAAACAAAGAACATCACGGTCAGCACCATCATGATGTGTGCGTAGCCCAGGATGCGGGAACATTTCTTCTCAGCGTCCACACCGTACTCTTCGCGTTTTGCTACAGCAAAGGCGGAGATGATCGGTGAGTGGTTGAACGAGAACACCATAACCGGGATTGCCAGCCACAGGGTGATCACCAGGCCGTGGCCCAGGCTGCCGCCAGAACCGGCCAGTGAGACGTTTTCGAAGATGGCACTGCTCCAGTTAGGGATCAGATAAAGCGCCAGCAGCATCAGCACCGCAACAAACGGGAATACCAGGATACTCATGGTCTTCACGATCGCCTGCTCACCGAAACGCACGATGCCCATCAGGCCAACGATCAGGATCAGCGACAGGATGGCGCGTGGTGGCGAGGCCATACCCAACTGGTGGGTGATGAAGCTGTCCACGGTGTTGGTGATCGCAACGCTATAAACCAGCAGGATTGGGTAAATGGCGAAGAAGTAGAGCAGGGTGATCAGTTTACCTGCGCTGATACCAAAGTGTTCTTCTACCACTTCGGTGATGTCTTCACCTGGGTTTTTGCCGGACAAAACGAAACGGCACAGGCCACGGTGGGCAAAGAAGGTCATCGGGAAGGCGATGATGGCCATGATGATCAGCGGGATCAAACCACCGATACCGGCGTTGATTGGCAAGAACAAGACGCCAGCGCCGATGGCGGTGCCATAGAGGCCCAACATCCACATGGTATCTGATTTACGCCAGGCCGTGCTGGAACCTGAGGCTGCAGAGGCGATAGTGCCGGTCTGTGTAGTGTCCATAAATATCTCCGAGGTGAACACGATAATTTAAAATAAAAAGAAAAACTTAAGTTTAAAATCCGCTGGTGAAATAAGTTGCTATCCCGCCAGTGGTAAAATCAGTTGTTACAACTAGAGGTTGAATTGCGCCTCTGAATTGTTTATCAGGCTAATGATTTTGCTAACCTGCCAAAATGGTTTCTGCTGTTAACGGGGTCAATGCCGATGTTTCTGTCGGAGGAGAAACTGCCCACCGATTTTGTTGGCGGCAAGATAACGATTTACAGCAGAAACAACCGTGATCTTGCTCCCAAATGCGTGATGTGTGCGGTTAAAGGCTTTTATTGTAAATTTTCATGCAAATGTTGCGCGTTTGTGCGAAACATCATGCTGCAACCGCTCTCACTAATCCCACAACCTTTATCCGGTTTGTATGATGTTTAACCGGATAAAAACCTGTCTTGTGTGGCAGGGCGAGCAATATATTTTATGTGCTGGTTTGGATCTAGCTAAAAAGCCGGATTTAGCTGTTTTAGTGATATAGATCACATTTAGTTATTGAAGGAGAAAATATTATCTCATTGTTTTTACAATTATTTACTGATTTTCATTGTTGGTATGGCTGGAAGTTGATGGTCGTAATAGAACGATTTTAATCATCATATGAATAAGGGTAAACTCTGATAATTTGATTAAAAATAGCAAATAATTTTTTACCAAAAGGAGGTTTAACGAGGCAGGTGGAGGATTGGAACCATTTTATCTGGGTGAGATTTGATGCAAATTACTGCAATAATGTTCTGCGGGAAATAATAACGCTGGCAAGTTGTTGCAATCCATTAACCTGTAATCATCGGCCATTAGGAATAATTTAAGTTTAATTGCTTAAAAAAAAGCCTGAGTTTAACGAGCAATTGGCAACCGTGCCCCTCAAGTAGCACCAGGGACACGGCATAAAAGTGGCAGTGAGGCCAAGATCAGAAACGCAAAGTGACCGCGTGTTGATTGAAAAAGTCGATGAATTCGGGGTCAGGCTGGCGATCGGTGATGACTTTGTCGAACAATGCCAGCGGCCCGATGCAGGCAGGCTTGGTTTGGGCAAATTTGCTGTGGTCGGCGACCAGGATTTTTTGCTGCGCCTTGTCCAACGCTTTGTGTTTCATCGCCAGTTCATCAAGATTGAAGCAGGTTGCGCCGTGCTGCAAAGTGATGCCTGCCGCTGAGATAAAGGCCACGTTAGGGCAGATGTGGTCCAACTCGTTATGTTGGCCAACAGCGGTAAAAATGTAGTTACTCGGTTTAAATTCGCCGCCGCACAGGATCACCTTGCAGTTGGGCTTGTCCTGCAGCGCCAGAAAGGTATTGAGTGAGTGGCAAATGGCGGTAAAGGGGAGTTCATCGGCAATGGCGTCGATAATGGCCGGGGTGGTGGTGCCACAGTCAAAGAACACCGTGTCATTTTCATTGACTAGCGGTGCCGCCAACATGCCAATACGGCGCTTTTCCGCCACCTGTTTGGCTTTCTGGTCGGAGACAAAATAATTGGTGACCCCGTTGATACGCGGATCGGCTACGACATAACCCCCAAGCAAGACCACTGCAGCAGGTTCGGCACTGAGATCGCGCCGGATGGTCATTTCCGAGACGCCGAGCAGTGCGGCTGCTTCTTTTAAGTGGATCTTGTCAGAACGCTTTAGAGCCTGAACTAGCCGGTTGATACGTTCGTCGCGCCGGGTTTCCATCAGTTTTTCCTACAGGTTTATACCCCAAGTTTCTCAAATGTGGCCGAAAGGGATAAAGGAGCCAAAAGTTTCTTTCGTTCGCTCCAACACAATAATGCGGAGTAGTGCAGACCCAGTTCGCACTGAGGGCACAACCCCGCATTAGATGTCGCTATACCTAGATAGAGCTAGCGAAAATCAGTAGCTACCGGTGTCAGCTGCATCGCCAGAAACGATCGCAACGCCCGAGCTGGTGCCGATACGTGTTGCACCGGCGGCAATCATTTTCCCTGCGGTAGCGCGATCGCGCACTGCGCCAGAGGCTTTGACGCCCATCTCGCTGCCTACGGTAGCACGCATCAGTTTGACGTGGTCTTCACGAGCGCCGCCTGTGCTGAAACCGGTAGAGGTTTTAACGAAAGCGACATCCAGTTCACGACACATTTCACAAACTACAACGATTTGTTCATCGCTGAGCAGACAGGTTTCCAATATTACCTTCAACGGGATAGCCGCGCAAACTTCACGCACCGCGGCGATATCGGCCTTCACTTCGTCATTCAGGCCGCTTTTCAGCCAACCGACGTTGATCACCATGTCGATTTCCTGGGCGCCGGCGGCAATGGCAGCTTTGGCTTCAAAAGCCTTGGAGACGGTCAAACCAGCCCCCAGAGGGAAGCCGATAACCGAGCATACTTTAACGTTGCTTTCCTGCAACAAGTGAGCGGCCAACGGGACATAACCCGAGTTAACGCAAACGGCATAGAAATTATGCTGACGCGCTTCTTCGCACAGTTGGTTGATCTGGCTTTCCGTGGTGTCCATAGCCAGCAGGGTATGGTCGATATAGCGAGCGTAATCAATCTGTTCAGTAGTCATGGTAATTCCTCAGTGGGTGTAATAATGCTTTTGGATGTTAGTGATGTTATAATCCTAACATTGTCACATCGTGATTGGTAGCTGTATTAACACTAATTTTTCAGTCATAAGCGGAATTAATGAGCACAGACTGCCACAGAATGCGCTGGTAAATGTTATTTAAATAACATAAATTGCACCTTGACCAATCCGTTCACTGAGCGACGGCTGCTCCTAAGGAAAGAAGATGAAGACGATCATTAATCTGAGCCCTGGATCGTTCGGCATACAGCCGAATGAAGTGTATCGTGGCGCTGGTTTTACGGTGACCGCGTTTATGTTTCCTGGTGACATCGCCGCGTTGGTGCTAAAAAACCAGCGGGGTGCTTTAACGTTATTGCCCTACCAGGATTTGATGATTTGGGATGCGGTGTTTGATGGCCAGTCTCTCAAAGCAAAAGCCAGCCAGGCGCAGCCACTGCGTAATGATGCCCGTGGTTGCTTTGCCTCTCACCAAGGCTTGCCAGCTAATTATGGTCCGGTGATTGATGTCTGGCTGGAGGTCGAGGAGGAAGCAATCACTGTACGAGCCCGCACGGCCGATGGCCCTTGCCGCATCCAACCGGCCGTTCAGCTAGCCGCCAACAGCACACAGTTCAGTATTGAAATGGTGATCAATAACCTGGCCGAGCAGCCCCAGCCATTAAGTTATATGTGCCATATGAACTATGCCTGCGCAGAGGGTGCCGTTTTCCGCCAAAATCTGCCGGGCTGTGCGCTCAATATCCGTGATAATCCGCAGCGGGTCATTTGCTCTGAAGACCTCTCGCTGTATGTCGATCAGGCCGAGTTCTTTATGCTGGCGCCGTGCGGCAGAAGGTATGTAACCCGTTTTGCCACCTGCCAATTCAGCTATGCCGTCTTACAGCGGCCACGAGCCAACTCGCGGGCGACGGCGTTTGTCCAGCCAGCTAGTGGCAGCCCAGAGGTTGCAGCAATATCAATGGCAGTGATGTTAAAAGCGGGGGAGATGCGGGAGTTCCGTGTGACGACCGGCATGCTATAGCTGGCGGGGGGCAAGCCCCCCGCGGGCAGGTATTACTCCTTCACCCATCCTTTACGGATCGGGAAGGCGAACAGGAAATGGTACAGGCGCGTCAGACGTTGGGCGATGGCCTCACCAAACAGGTTCCATACCAATTGGGCAAACAGACACCCCACACAGGCCAGCAGGAAACCGCCCACCATATCCAGCGGCCAGTGCACACCAAGGAACACGCGGGACCAGGCAATGGCAACGGCAACGACCATCAGCAAAATACCTGACCAGACACGATGCCAGCACAGGAAGGCCAGGGCGAAGGTGAAGATGGCGGTGCCATGATCGCTGGGGAAAGAACTGTCTGGTGCATGCGCCAGGAAGGTATAGCCGATGCCGGTGACAAATGGGCGCTCATGAGGAAACAGCGTACCGATAGCGGCCGAGGCGCTCATGGCAAATAACAGGGCAATGGTCGTTTTGGCTACCACTTCTCGCTGTGCTGCCAATTGGCTATGTGCCCCCCAGAACCACAGGCCGACAATCAGCAGCGGGATAATGGCGATCAGATCCCGTGCGATGAAGGTGGCAAGATCGATCAACCATTCCGGGCTGGCCGGAGTGGCATCGATCCAGGCGAAAAGAAGATAGTTCAACTGCTCCATTAAGTATTACCTCGTCATACGGCGAAAATAGCCGCTAATACACCAATAAACAGCCAATTGGCTGAACCAAACCCACCACCCGGCCCACAGGTTATGGGAAAGAAAATGTGCTCCCCGCATGATCTGACCAAAGCCCATAAGCATGCCAAGCGTGATGCCGCCCAGCCAGCACCAGTAAGCCAGGCGTGGGCGTTGCGGATAAAACAGAAAGAACAGTGACATCACGGCGAAGCCGCTGGAAGCGTGGCCTCCAGGGAAGCAACGGCCAGGCCCCGGAAACGCTGGCGTGGTGCCAAACAGGGGAAACGACATCGCTTTACCACCGTACTCCAGCAGATCCCAAGGGCATGAGTGTGCGCTGGTTGCCTTCAGGATCCCCACCACCAACGGCCCAATGCCGATCAACAGCATGGTGACGATCAGCCGCGCATTACGGCGATAAATGCCCCAAAACAGCGCCAGCACCGCTCCTGAGATCACCGAAATCTTTAACAACCGATGGTTGATCAGATCCAGCCAGTAGTTGTTCTGCCAAGGAAAACGCTGGCTGGCGGCGTCATACCAATAATTACTGATTGCCCAATCCAGCTGTTCATTGCGTGACAGCCAGATAAACAGCAGCGCAGCCATCATCAGCCCAAAGGCTTGCCAACGGTAAAAGGAGGCGGGCAAGGAGTAAAGGGCGTCAGTCTGAATTTGACTAGCCGTTGAGGATTGATTTAATGACGATTGTTTGGCGTTTGATGGGTCCACACGAAGGCTCATAGGCGGTAACGGATCAGGCTACTGTAATCACCCCGTCTTAAGAAAACCTTAATGGATGGTAAGGGGTCTGAGGGTGATATCCAGATTTGACCTATAATTTAACGGCGTAAAGTATGCTAGCGTAGTTGGGTATTTAGGTTATGAATTGTAAGGATAAAAAATGAACAAGCTTTCTATGGTAGTGACCAGCCTGCTAATGGCCGCGTCTGTCAGCGCCGTTGCTGCAACCACCGCAAGTAATGACGATCTCAATATGCAGCCGTTGGAAAAAGTAGCACCGTTCCCGAAAGCAGAGCGGGGCATGAGCCGGCAGGTCATTTATTTACCCAAGCAGGAGAATGAAGAAAACTTTAAGGTTGAGCTGCTCATTGGCCAAACGCTGGAGGTTGATTGCAACCGCCACATGATGGGAGGCAACCTGGAGAGTAAAACGCTGGCGGGTTGGGGTTACAACTATTTTGTACTGCCGAAGCTTTCTGCTCCGGCCTCTACCATGATGGCTTGCCCGGATAATACCAAGCGTCAGGAGTTCGTTGCCGCTCATCTGGGGGATGCCGCGATGCAGCGCTATAACAGCCGCTTGCCAATCGTGGTTTACGTGCCGAAAGACGTCGAGGTGCGCTATCGTATCTGGTCTGCCAGTGAAAATACTGGCCGTGCGGTAACTAAATAATCGCTAAAGAGGCATTTGCTGCAGGGTCACGATTGCAACAGACTACCACCGTAGGGCGCCGCATGCGGCGCTCATCTGACTATTCAAGGGCAAAGCCTGGCGGATAATGCTGCGATACGAGCGTGAGAAGAAAGAAGTAAACCAATGCAGTAGCGGATAGGTTTCGCTCAACTGATGTATCGTGCATATATTGCCGACAAAGTAATCATGACCAATGTGGACGTTGTTTAAACACAGGTTGCCATTGCCGATAGTCTTCAACGGTGCCGTGATGGATGATCGCATTCTTGCCGATCCTGTTTCTGTCGCCGAGCGCTACGTCCGTAGCTTCACCGGCATATTTTAAATCCTGCTTTACTTCGCCGATGGTGGAAAATTGCCCGATAACGTTATTACAGCCAATACGGGTGAGGCCATTAATGCAGACGCGCGCACTGATAATCTCCCTCGGTTCAATCAAGCTGTAGCTTGCGACCCGGGCAGAGGGAGAAATTGACATGGTGCTATCCTGATAATGAGGCGTGGCATTTCCGGCATTCAGGGCTAATCATCGGTAAATGATTAAGCCGAAGCCTGGATTAATCTGAGAATAAACGTCGAATGGAAGGTGGGGTACGGGCGGGCGCTGAATGCGGATCGGCAAAACCTAGACTGCGACATTTCCTCTCCGGGATCACAACGTTGAGGCGTTGCATGCTGGTTTTACAGTAGTACCTGATGCCTAACTGGATTGTTCCAGTAGTTGAATGATAAGAGAATAAGCAGCCACTCGCAGGTTAGACTAAAATTAACAGGTAGGTTATCAGGCTGGGTATTAGGTAGTACGGAGGGCCGACAATATGACTTATCAACATATCGCTATTGCAACCGATCTGAGTGATGATGCCGAACTGCTGGTGCGTAAGGGGTCTGAATTGGCTGGTGCACTGCAGGCCAAACTGTCGTTGATTTATATCGATGAGCAAACCAACCACTATAGCGAGTTTGGTAGTGGCGAATTCAACTATACCGATAAGACTTTCTCCGAACGAATGAAGAACATGCTTAACGCTATCCAGCAGCAGGCTGAGTTCCCCATCAGCGAAGTGATCGTTGGCCGTGGTGAACTATGCGAAGCGCTGAACAATGCCATTAGTGAGAAAGGGATTGATTTGGTGATTTTTGGTCACCATCACGATATGTGGAGCCGTTTGGTATCCAGTACGCGCCGCACGATCAACCATATTGCGGTTGATATGCTGGTGGTGCCGATCGAAAAACATTGAGGGGAGTGTTGGATCTTAGTGGCATTAATAAAGGCATCACAATAAGAGGCCGAGCGGTATCATTGCGGAATTGTCACAACAGCACGTCATTGCCATTCCCCATCTCTAGATGTTCTTGTTGTTACACTCCTTGCAGATTGGATGCTGATTTTTACTCCGCCCGCTATTATGTTATTTTGATATTGTGCATAATAGCAGGAGGCACTTATCGGATTACCCTTTTTAAGGGAAACTTCTTTCCACGAGGTAATTAAGTACATCAATATCATCATTGAGTATCTCCGTGGGGAGATTATTTAGAATTTTATTTCCTATATCGGTCCTTATAAAGAAGAGTGAGGTGTTTGAATAAAAAAAGGTTCCATAAAATAAATAGAAACCCCTTCATTGTATAGCTCCATATAGTCATTGCCGATAAATGGGGTTTTCTTTATGTTGGTAGTGTACTTACTGGCTAAAATCGCACTGATGAGACTAAAATGGTCGTTTTTAAATTGCAACTGCAGTGCGGATAAATTCTTATTCTGATCAAATAAGACAAAAAATTTTTGGTACTTTCAACAAATGATACTGCTTCGTTTGCCCTTGTTGTTATCGGGTTTTTCTTTTTAAATCTTTGGTGTTTCTGTACAGTGCCTAATTATCCCGGTGGATGGGTTCCAGAACAACTCATAGAACGAAGAAACAAACCTGGACATGGTATAGCGAAAGAGGACTATACGGCCAAAGAACTTGATGTTAATGGAGGAGATGAATTGCTGGCGATAAAATTCTTAAATGGCTGGGTATGGTGCCAGAGACTTTCGGATCAAGATATTGGTTGGGTACCGAAAAGCACTCTTAAGAATATCAAATAAGGCTATTATTTTATATCAGAGTCTGAGTGGCGACGAATTCTAGGCTGTGATCCCCAATTGATTGTGGCACCGTCGCAGTTCCCAAAGCCCGTAATCAATACGGATGAGTCTACTTTCAAGCCCGGCAATGCCGAGTAAGGGCTTTGGCGCGTACCTCCTACGGGCTGGGCCTTTTAACGTTCTCCCGCTTATGTGGGTCCCAGCTTGCGTCCAAATGGCCTCCAGCAGCCTTCACGCTGATAATTAAGACATAACTAACATCGCGGTGTGTAAATCAATGGAGTGCAGGTCAATCTGACTAGAAGCCTGAGAAAGCAGGTTTTTTATGGCAGCAAAACGAGTGTTGCCATTTTGTCACCACTCACTAAAACGACGATTTCTAAGTAACTGTTTTTGAAGTATGTAAAATTCAGGCAACAAAAAACCCGCTAATCTTGAACCTAAAAAGGCGGGACTAACGGGCTCCACAAAATGGGGACATCAAAGAAAAGCAGTGGCACTAATTCAGACTATGTCCCGATCGAAAAGTTCTACCTGTTGCTAGAAAAATTAAAAAATATTTCGCCGTAGCACCACTTCTCAGACCGCCTTGCTACCCCATTATACCTGGCCAAATCACCACGATGAGAGAACCTGCCAAGGTTAACAACACGTTAGCGATGGCGTAGGTGCCCGCATATCCCAATGCTGGAATATTACTACGTGCAGTGTCACTAATGATTTCCATCGCCGGGGCGCAGGTACGTGCCCCCATAATGGCACCAAACAGCAGGGCACGGTTCATACGCAGAATGTAGGCACCGAACAGGAAGCAGATCACTACCGGTACCAGGCTGACGATCAAGCCTGCGATCAGCATCTGGCCACCTACTGCGCCAAGGGTATTGCCGATACCAGCCCCTGCGCTTAGGCCCACACCGGCCATAAACACCATCAGGCCGAACTCTTTCACCATGTTCAACGCGCCCTGAGGGATATAACCAAAGGTCGGGTGGTTGGCACGCAGGAAGCCCAGCATGATGCCGGACATCAATAGCCCTGCGGCGTTGCCGATACCAAAGGAGAAGCTGCTGGTGAACTGAATGGTGATCTGGCCAATCAGCAGGCCGATGATAAAGAAGGCGCAGAACGCCAGTAGATCGGTGACCTGACTATGAATGGAGATAAAGCCGATCTTCTCTGCCACGCTTTTTACCCGGCGGGCATCGCCACTAACCTGTAGCACATCGCCTTTGTTCAAGACGATGCTGTCATCGATCGGCATTTCAATCTGGCTGCGGATCACGCGGTTGAGGAAGCAACCATGATCGGTCAGTTTCAACTGGCTCAGGCGCTTGCCTACCGCATTGCTGTTTTTGACCACGATCTCTTCGGTCACGATGCGCATATCCAGCAGATCCCGGTCGAAGACTTCCTTACCGTTACGGAAGCTTGGGTCCAGGCGTGCGTGAGCATCAGGGTAGCCGACCAGTGAGATTTCATCCCCGACCTGTAACACCGCATCGCCGTCTGGGTTGGCCAGAATGCCGTTGCGGCGAATTCTTTCGATGTAACAACCGGTTTGGCGGTAAATGCCGAGCTCGCGCAGGTTCTTGCCGTCTGCCCAGGCAACCAGTTCCTGGCCAACGCGATAGGCGCGGATCACCGGCAAATAAACCTTGCGCTGGCTATCGGTATCCAGGCCGCGCTCACGGGCGATTTGTTGGGCAGAGGTAGAGAGGTCCTGATGCTGTAGTTTAGGCAGGTAACGAGCGCCGAAAATCAGGCTGACCAGGCCAATCAGGTAGGTCAGGGCGTAGCCCAGGCTCAGATGGTCTTGGGCGGCAAGCAGTGCCGGGCCGCTGGTGATGGTATTTCGCAGCGTATCGCCTGCACCCACCAACACCGGTGTGGAGGTCATCGAACCGGCGAGCATGCCGGCAGTCAGGCCGATATCCCAGTGGAACAGCTTACCCAGACCGATAGCGATCACCATCGCTGAACCGACCATCACCAGCGCCAGCATGAAGTAGTTTTTGCCGTCGCGGAAAAAAATCGAGAAGAAATTGGGGCCAGCTTCAACACCGACGCAAAAAATAAACAGCATGAAGCCGAGGCTTAACGCTTCGGTGTTAATGGCAAAGTGCTGCTGGCCGAGCAACAGCGAGACCACTAAAACGCCAATGGAATTACCGAGTTGAACGGAGCCAAGACGAACCTTTCCGAGGCAGAGCCCCAGGGCGAGTACCACAAACAGTAACAGGATGTAGTTACCATTTAACAAACTTGCGACGTTTATGTTCACGGGGGATAACTTATTGTTTACCAGTAAGTTCTTGATAAAGAACACTATAAGAGTTAGATTCAGCCATAGAGTATATGGATAAAACTGAGATAACAACCAACCATCGGAAGGCGATCCGAACCATCGAATGGCGGCGCTTATTCTAGTCGCTATCACGTATGACAGCCAGCATAAAGCTGTGTAGGCATACGTATTTAACCCTTTTTGACCAAGGAAAAAGTTCAGCCAGCGCTGTCGATTTCGGCTGTGTATCGCAAGGTCTGTGCGATAGGCTGTTTTTACGATGTAGTGAGCGGTCACATCGCGATATCCGTCGTTTTTCGGGTATGGAGGGGAGAGGTGGATGGTGAGTTATCGATACTGGGTGGGCATTTTCAGCTGTTTTCTCTTGTTTAGCCTGGTTTTTCTGGGCCAGAAGAGCGGTGCTCCTGGCGTGACAGAACCTGAGCATCACGGTGAAACCGGCCTGCTGTTGTTTATTATTCCCGGTTTTATCGCCAGCTATTTGTCGAGCAAGCAACGTATCCTGTGTCCTTTGCTTGGCGCACTGTGCGCAGTACCGCTGTGTTTGCTCATTCGCCACTTTTGGTTAACGCCCGGCCATTCGTTTTGGCAGGAGTTGGCTTATGCGGTCAGCGCCGTATTTTGGTGTGTGTTCGGTGGGATGCTGTATTTATTAATGCGCATGGTGTTGCATGCTTTGCAACAGTTCTATCGGCGGCAAAAAACCTAATCGTAAAAAAGGCCACCTGCGTTCGGTGGCCTTTTTTTGTTCGAGCTTGAAGCTTACTGGAACAGGTTCAGGTTTTCTTTGGCGTAGGCTTCAAAATCGGTGCAGCCGCCAATGTGGGTCTGATCGATAAAGATCTGCGGCACAGTTTCTACTGGTTTGCCCACGGTTTTTTCCAAATCGGCCTTGGTGATGCCTTCTGCGTGAATATCAACATAACGGAAGTTGAAATCGTCACGCTCTTCAGTCAATTTCTCTGCCAGCTCTTTAGCACGGACACAGTAAGGACAGCCCGGACGCCCGAAGATTACAGCAAACATGTAACACTCCTAGTCTGTTATTAATAATTAACCGTATTGTAACGACATTCCTTCCGTCAAAAAAAGACTTCAGTTGCGCTATCACTCACGTCATGGCGCTTACTATGCCCGTTGGTGGAGCTAAAAAAAAGCAGGATCTGCCTCTTGGTTTGATTTATAGAACCGATTAATCAACTAAATAGCTGCGCTTAATACCGCTACACTTTTGCCAGACCCTGTTTCTCTCCAGGGAATGGGCTGGCGGTTTCCATAAAATGACGAACCTTTTTCAACAACTGCCACATTGAACGGCACTGATGA
>Ga0302347_1003287_pt1 | contig 14546 bp, 11 predicted proteins | sample PhyWR1_FD_202178 | JGI IMG/M metagenome (GOLD analysis project Ga0302347, IMG submission 202178) | Leaf surface microbial communities from wheat plants in UC Gill Tract Community Farm, Albany, California, United States - DLSL W.R1 (v2)... | ecosystem: Host-associated > Plants > Phyllosphere >...
GGCATAACGCAAATCAATGCGCGCTATGTTTGTAATCTGTTCTTTCAGCGTTTTTTCATAGATGGCTATGAAGCGACGCATTTTTTCTACCAGGTGATCGCGCCCCAACAGCAACTCGATCCCGGGCCCTGCACTGCCGGCTCCGGTGGTCAGGAACCAGCTACCGCGTTCACGCAATTCCAGCCGGGCAATGGAGAAGCCCATCGGACGCAGCATCTGGCTCAACACCTGATACTGCTGCATCACTTGCTGCTGAGCCCGTTGTGGGCCGAACAGCTGCGGCAAGTGTTCGTAATTGGCCAGCTCACGCGGGGTGAATGCCTGGCCCTGGTTGTTCAACAGCGCTTCATCACCCCAGCGGGCTACCGGCAACTGTTCTTCGAGACGGATCACCACCTGGTCAGGCCATACGCGCCGGACTTCGGCGTGGGCAATCCAGGGCATCTGTTCCAGCTCGGTACGCATGCCTTCCAGGTCGACGGTGAAGAAGCTCGCCGCCATGTAAGGGGCAATGCGCTGCTGCACGGCCTGCTGGCTGATGTAGGTCAAATCACCCTGCACGTTGATGTTGGTGATCGGCCGGTCGGCGTACGGCATCAGGCGCTGCGCACCTTCGTACGTGCCGTACCCCAGCACCACCAGCAACACGGGCCAGAACAACACTTTCAGGAAGCCAAAATTGGCTTTCGGCAGACGCACTGACATCGGCTCTTTAGCCACCATCCGGCTTGCGCCCCGAGGCACCGGCTTGCGGCCGGGAACGGGTTGCTGATGACGAAGCGATGCGCCTTGCATGTTTTTAACCTCGAGCCTCGACGCTGGCTGCCAGAATCGACAGCACCAGCTGTTGAAAATCCAGACCGGCAGCACGGGCCGCCATCGGCACCAGGCTGTGATCGGTCATGCCCGGAGCGGTGTTGACTTCGAGCAACCAGAATTGGCCATCGGTGTCCTGCATCACGTCCAGACGGCCCCAACCGGCGATACCTATCGCCTCACAGGCTTTCGCCGTGAGGTCCATGAGTTCTTGCTCCTTGGTGCTATCAAGCCCGCACGGGATCCGATACTGAGTATCAGAGGACACGTACTTGGCGTCGTAGTCGTAGAACGAATGCGGGGTGCCCAGTGCAATAGGTGGCAGCACTTGGTCACGCAGGGTGGCGATGGTGAACTCGGGACCGGTGATCCATTGCTCAACCAACACTTGCGAGTCGTACTTACTGGCCTCTGTCCACGCAACGATCAACTCGTCAGCGCTGTTCACTTTGGCCATACCGATACTTGAACCTTCATGTGCCGGTTTGACGATCAAAGGGAAGCTCAGTTCCTTCGCCGCAGAAATACAATCGGCTTCGCTGCTCAGCACGGCATGGCGCGGGGTCGGGATACCCAGGCTGTGCCACACCTGCTTGGTGCGCAACTTGTCCATTGCCAGCGCCGAGGCGAGGATGCCGCTACCGGTATAGGGAATGCCCATGTATTCGAGCAAGCCCTGGATGCTGCCGTCTTCACCGCCGCGACCGTGGAGAATGATAAAGGCACGGTCGATTTTTTCGTGCGTGATCCGGGCGATGAAATCGTCGCCGACATCGATACCGAAAGCGTTCACACCCGCACTTTGCAGCGCCTCAAGCACGGCATTGCCGGACTTCAGGGACACTGCGCGCTCAGCGCTTTTTCCACCAAACAACACGGCAACGCGACCGAAGTCGGCAGGGGCAATGGTCGAGAACAGATTGGCGTAGGCAGCGGTCATTTCAACTTCCCCTCGCTGGCTGCGACAACGGCACCGGCGAACAACGGACTGTTAATGAGTTGTGGTGCCAGACGGCCGATATCGCCCGCCCCTTGGCACAACAGGATGTCGCCGGCACGCAGCAGCGGCTTGACGATCGGCGCCAGCTCAACGCCACGCTCGATGTAGATCGGGTCCAGCTGGCCACGCTGACGGATGCTGTGGCACAGCTGACGGCTGTCAGCACCCGGAATCGGCTCTTCGCCGGCCGGGTAGACTTCCATCAATAGCAGCACGTTGGCGTCGGCCAGCACCTGCACGAAATCGTCATACAGATCGCGGGTACGGCTGAAGCGATGCGGCTGGTAAACCATGACCAGGCGACGATCCGGCCAGCCACCGCGCACCGCTTTAATCACGGCCGCGACTTCGGTCGGGTGGTGACCGTAGTCGTCCACCAGCATCACGTGGCCACCGTCTACCGGCAGCTCGCCGTAAACCTGGAAGCGCCGGCCTACACCCTGAAAGCCGGACAGCCCTTGGACGATGGCCTCATCGCTGATGCCTTCATCAGAAGCGATGCAGATGGTCGCCAACGCATTCAGCACGTTGTGGTTGCCCGGCATGTTCACCGACACATCCAGCGGCTCGCGTTCCGGACGCAGCACCGTGAAGAAGGTTTGCATGCCTTGCTGGCGAACATTGATCGCACGCACGTCGGCGGCTTCGCTGAAGCCGTATGTGACGGTCGGACGCTTGACCAGCGGCAGGATTTCACGCACCACCGGATCATCCAGGCACAGCACGGCCAGACCGTAGAACGGCAGGTTGTGCAGAAACTCGACGAAGGTTTTCTTCAGTTTGTTGAAGTCGCCTTCGTAGGTCGCCATGTGATCGGCGTCGATGTTGGTCACCACCGCAACCATCGGCTGCAGGTGCAGGAAGCTGGCATCGCTTTCGTCAGCTTCGGCAATCAGGTATCTGCTCGTTCCAAGCTGTGCATTGGTGCCCGCTGCATTCAGGCGACCACCGATCACGAAGGTCGGATCAAGGCCTCCGGCCGCAAACACCGAGGCCAGCAGGCTGGTGGTGGTGGTTTTGCCGTGGGTACCGGCTACGGCAATGCCGTGGCGATAACGCATCAGCTCGGCCAGCATTTCGGCCCGAGGCACCACCGGAATACGGCGTTCCAGCGCAGTTGCGACTTCGGGGTTGGAGGTGTTCACCGCACTGGACACGACCAACACGTCGGCATTGGCAGCGTTCTCGGCGCGGTGACCGATAAAGATGTGCGCTCCGAACGATTCAAGTCGCTCGGTAACAGGCGATGCATTCAGGTCGGAGCCCGACACTTCATAACCCAGGTTCAGCAACACCTCGGCAATGCCGCACATGCCCACGCCGCCGATTCCGACGAAGTGGATACGACGGATACGGCGCATTTCCGGTTGCGGCATGGCTTTCTGATTCTCAACCATTGGCCACCTCCAGGCAGATATCTACGACGTTGCGGGTTGCATCAGGTTTGGCCAGGCGGCGAGCGTTGGTCGCCATGCTGTTCAGTCGTTCCGGTTGCATCAAAACCTCTGTCAGGCGTGCAGCCAGCTCGGCTGCGCCAGTTGTCGCTTGCGGCATCAGGAAGGCAGCACCCTCGCGAGCCAAAAAGTCGGCATTACGGCTCTGATGGTCATCAATCGCGTGGGGCAAAGGCACCAGCAGCGATGGCAGACCGGCCGCAGCCAGTTCACTGACGGTCAGCGCGCCTGCGCGACAAACCACCATGTCGGCCCAGCCATAGGCTTGGGCCATGTCTTTGATAAAAGGCTGCACTTGAGCCTCTACACCGGCCGCTGCATAGCGCTCGGCGGTAATTTGAGCGTGCTGTTTGCCGGCCTGATGAAACACTTCAGGACGCACCTGAGCCGGTACTTTGGCCAGTGCTTCAGGCAACAACTTGTTCAATGGCTCAGCCCCCAGGCTACCGCCCAGCACCAACAGGCGCGCCTTGCGGCCTTCGAGTGCAGCACGTGGCGCCAGGGTGAACAATTCAGGCCGGACCGGGTTGCCGGTACTGCGCAGCTTGTCCGATACCGCGAAAGTTTCGGGGAAGGCTTCGCACACACGGCTCGACATCGGCACCAGCAAACGGTTGGCGGTACCGGCCACGGCGTTCTGCTCGTGAATGATCACCGGCACACCGCAGGTCCGGGCGGCCAGGCCACCCGGACCGGTCACATAACCACCAAAGCCGAGCACGCAGACCGGCTTGAGCTGACGAATGATTTTTCGCGCCTGGAACATCGCCTTGAGCAACACAAACGGGGCCTTGAACAGCGACAGTTTGCTCTTGCCACGCAGGCCCGCCACGTTGATCCGGTGCAGGGTAAAACCTGCCGGCTCTACCAGCTCGTTCTCGATGCCACGCGGGGTTCCAAGCCAGTGCACGGTGTAGCCGCGGGCTTCGAATTCTCGCGCACAGGCCAAAGCAGGGAACACATGCCCGCCGGTGCCGCCTGCCATGATCAGCACATTAGCGCCCATGGTTCGGCTCCTCTGCGAAGTCACTTTCTTTGAAATCGGTCTCTTCGCTGCCCAGGTGGGTTCGACTCTCCCACTCGATCCGCAGCAACAAGCCCATGCACACGCAGCAAATAACCAGCGAACTGCCGCCATAACTGAGGAATGGCAAGGTCAGACCTTTGGTTGGCAGCAAACCGACGTTTACCCCGATGTTGATCAGGAACTGACCGATCCACAGGAACGACAAGCCGTATGCCATGTAGGCCGCAAAATATTGCTTGGCCCGCTCGGCCCACAGGCCGATGTACATGCCGCGTACGCAGACGAATACAAACAGGGCAACGGTCAGCAAGGAGCCGACCACACCCAGCTCTTCAGCCAGTACCGAGAACACAAAGTCGGTGTGGGCTTCGGGCAGGTAGAACTGCTTCTGTACGCTGTTGCCCAGACCGACCCCGAACCACTCGCCGCGACCGAACGCGATCAGGGCCTGAGTCAGCTGGTAACCGGAGCCGAACTGGTCGGACCACGGGTCGGTAAAGGTGATCAATCGCGCCATACGATAAGGCTGCGCCTGGACCAGCACGAATACCGCACCGACCGCCAATGCCACCATCAGCGCAAAGCGGAACAGGCCGACACCGCCCAGGAACAACATCGCCGCCGCTGCGCCCATCATTACGACGGTGGCCCCGAAGTCAGGCTCCATCAGCAACAGACCGGCCATCGGCAGCAACACGATGAAAGGCTTGAAGAAGCCCATCCAGCTTTCACGGACTTCTTTCTGCTGGCGGACCAGATAACCGGCCAGGTAGATCACCACGAACACCTTGGCGACTTCAGAGGGCTGTACGTTAAAGAAGCTGAAACCGATCCAGCGCATCGAACCGTTTACCTCACGGCCAATGCCCGGCAGCAACACCATCACCAGCAAGCCGAACGCACCAATGAGCAACATCCAGCCCATTCGCTGCCAGGTCGCAATCGGCACCATCATGGTCAGCACGCACGCGCCCAGACCGAGCGCGATGTAAAACAGATGGCGGATCATGTGGTACAGGGAGTTGCCCGACTGCAAGGCGGCAACTTCTGATGATGCCGAGGTAATCATCACCAGACCAAGACCGAGCAACGCCAGGCAACCGGCGAGAAACGCGAAGTCCAGGTCAACGCCACGGCCCGTGATCAGCGGCGAAGGATAGGGTTTGAGAATGCCGAAGATCATGTCAGGGCCTCCACTGCACGCGCAAACAGATGGCCACGCTCTTCGTAATTTTTGAACATGTCGAAACTGGCGCAGGCCGGGGACAGCAATACTGCGTCACCGGAGTGTGCCAACGAACGGCTGCGCGCAATGGCCTCGTCCAGCGAGCCGACACGCACCTGCGGCACGGCATCGCCCAGGGCATCCGCGATCAGGCCTGCATCACGGCCTATCAGGACCACTGCGCGGCAATACCTGGCCACAGAGTCACGCAGGCCGCTGAAGTCAGCGCCCTTGCCATCACCGCCGGCGATCAAGACCAGCTTGCCGTCCATGTCCGCTCCCAGGCCTTCGATGGCAGCCAGTGCGGCGCCCACGTTGGTGGCCTTGGAGTCGTTGTAGTAGCTCACACCATCGAGTTCGCGCACCCACTGGCAGCGATGCTCAAGGCCGGTGAAGCTGCGCAGGCTGCTCAACATGGCGTCGAACGGCAGGCCCACGGCATGCCCCAGCGCCAGTGCCGCCAGGGCATTGGCCTGATTGTGGGCACCACGTACTTTCAGCTCGCGGACCGGCATCAGGTTTTGAAATTCGAAGGCGAGGTATTTTTCGCCGTTTTCTTCACGCAGGCCGAAGGCCTTGAAGTCGGGCACGCCCAGACCAAACGTCCAGCACGGCAGCCCTTCGCTCATCAATGGACGGGTCAGCGCGTCCTGGCGGTTGACCACAACCTGCCGGGCACCGCGAAAGATCCGGTGTTTGGCCAGGTGGTAGGCAGGCAGGCCGCTGTAGCGGTCCATGTGGTCTTCGCTGACATTCAGCACAGTCGCCACTTCGGCACCCAACTGGTCTGTGGTTTCCAGCTGGAAGCTCGACAGTTCCATCACGTACAGCTCGATGTCATCGCTCAGCAGATCCAGCGCCGGCGTGCCAAGGTTACCGCCGACGGCGACCCGCTTGCCGGCAGCCGCAGCCATTTCACCGACCAGCGTGGTCACGGTGCTTTTGGCGTTGGAACCACTGATTGCCACGATAGGTGCCTTCGCGTTACGCGCGAACAGCTCGATGTCACCCGACAGCTTCACGCCACGGGCAGCCGCGGCCTGCAGGGCCGGAGTCGCCAATGCCAGGCCGGGGCTCACGTAGAGCTCATCGGCACGGCACAGGAATTCGACATCCAGTTCGCCACAACGCACTTCCACGTGCGGATAGTCACGGCGCAGCGTGGCCAGCTCCGGTGGATTTTCCCGCGTATCCGCAACGGCAAAGGACACGCCGCGTTGCGCCAGAAAGCGCACCAGGGACATGCCGCTCTTGCCGAGGCCGACAACGATGCGGAAGTGGTCAGAAGCGATCAGAGACACAGGTTCTACCTCAGCTTCAGCGTGGCAAGGCCGACTAGAACCAGAATCACGGTGATGATCCAGAAACGGACAATCACACGCGGCTCGGGCCAGCCCTTGAGTTCAAAGTGGTGATGGATCGGCGCCATGCGGAATACCCGCTTGCCGGTCAACTTGAAGGACGCTACCTGGATCACCACGGACAGGGTTTCCATCACGAACACACCGCCCATGATGAACAGCACGATTTCCTGACGCACGATGACCGCGATAGTGCCCAGGGCTGCGCCCAGCGCCAGTGCGCCGACATCGCCCATGAAGACTTGTGCGGGGTAGGTGTTGAACCACAGGAATCCGAGACCGGCACCGATCAGCGCGCCGCAGAACACAATCAGTTCACCCGCGCCCGGGACATACGGGATCAACAGGTAGTCGGCAAACTTCACGTTCCCCGACAGGTAGCAGAAGATGCCAAGGGCTCCACCGACCATAACGGTCGGCATGATCGCCAGGCCGTCCAGGCCGTCAGTCAGGTTGACTGCGTTGCTCGAACCCACGATTACAAAGTAGGTCAGCACCACAAAGCCGATGCCCAGCGGGATGCTGGCGTCCTTGAGGATAGGCAGAATCAGCGTGGTTTCGACGGCGCTGGGTGCCGTCATATAAAGAAAGATTGCTGCGCCCAGACCAAACACCGACTGCCAGAAATACTTCCAGCGGCTCGGAAGGCCACGCGAGTTTTTCTCGATCACTTTGCGATAGTCGTCGACCCAGCCAATAGCCCCGAACAGCAGGGTCACGATCATCACGACCCACACATAGCGGTTGCTCAGGTCGGCCCACAGCAAAGTGCTGATGGTGATCGCCGACAGAATCAGTGCGCCGCCCATGGTTGGCGTACCGGACTTGGACAAATGCGATTGCGGACCATCGTTACGGACCGACTGGCCGATCTGACGGTTTTGCAGGGTGCGGATCATCCACGGCCCCAGACACAGAGACAAGGTCAACGCCGTCAGTACCCCGAGAATCCCGCGCAGGGACAAGTACTGGAAGACTGCGAAGCCCTTGTAGAACTGTTGTAGATACTCCGCTAGAAGCAGCAGCATTAATGTTTCTCCCCGCTGGAACCGCACAAAGCCGCAACGACGTTTTCCATCGCTGCGCTGCGCGAGCCCTTGATCAAAATAGTGGTGTTTGTTTCGTGCTCAGCGCGAAGCGCCTTGATCAGGTCAGCCTGATTAGCGAAGTGACGAGCGTGGTGTCCAAATGCAGTGACGGCATGAGCCATCATGGGTCCCACCGCATAGAGCGCTGAAACTTTGTCGGCGGCATATGCGCCTACTTCACGATGTCCTTGCTCCGCCCACTCACCTAACTCGCCAATATCTCCGAGCACCAGGACGGTGCGGCCGGAAAAGGCGGCGAGTATATCAACGGCAGCGCACATTGAGGTGGGGTTTGCGTTGTAAGTGTCATCAATAATTCGCAGGCCGCCAGCGGTCAGTTGCGCCACTGCGCGACCTTTGACCGCAAGCACTGCTTGCAAGCCGCTGGTTATGCCAAACAGCGAGATGCCCAGGGCATGGGCAGCAGCTGCTGCGGCCAGGGCATTGGCGACGTTATGCGTGCCCAGCAGGTTGAGCTGAACGCGGGCAACACCCAACGGGCAGTGCAAATCGAACCCGGGGCAACCCCGTGCATCGCGGGCCAGATTGCTGGCATAAAAGTCTGCTTCTGGGTTTGTCAGGGCAAAGCTGAGTACCTTGCGGCCAGCAGCCCGGGCCTGCCAGATGCCAAAAGCCTTGTCATCCAGGTTCAGAACCGCGACGCCATCAGCGTCCAGCCCTTCGAGAATTTCGCCCTTGGCCTCGACGATTTTTTCCGGCCCGCCGAATTCGCCAACATGGGCGGTTCCGGCATTGTTGAGCACGGCAACATGGGGCTTGGTCATGCCGACGGTATAAGCAATTTCACCCAGGCGCGAAGCACCCAGCTCAATCACCGCCGCCGTGTGCTCCTGGGTCAGTTCGAGCAACGTCAGCGGCACGCCCAGGTCATTGTTCAAGTTGCCTTTGGTCGCCAGCACCGGACCACGGGTGCGCAGGATGCAGGCGAGCATTTCTTTAACTGTGGTTTTGCCACTGGAACCGGTAATCGCGGCAACCGGCTTGTGGTAACCGGCACGATTGAGCGCACCCAGCTGACCCAATGCCACCCGGGCATTCTTGACCACCAGCTGCGGCAATGCCGACTCGGGCACTTCGCGTTCGACCAGTGCCGCAACCGCACCTTTGGCCGCCACTTCATTCAAATAATCATGGCCATCGAAACGCGGGCCGGTCAGGGCAATAAACAGCTGGCCCTTGGTGATCCCGCGGCTGTCGATGCTGACACCGTTGAAAAGGCTGTCGGCAGCGACCAGCCGACCACCCAGGGCAGCGGCAACTTCGCTCAGCAACAGAGGCTTAAGCATGGGCGGCCTCCCAGGCATTCAGGGCTTTCTCGGCTTGCACCAGATCAGAGAAGTCATGGCGCTCGCCATTGATTTCCTGATAGTCCTCGTGACCTTTACCGGCCAGCACAATGACGTCTTCGGCGTTGGCACCTGCAATCAATCGGGCAATGGCCTCACCGCGACCGGCGACGAAGGTGACGCTCTGGGGCGTAACAAAGCCTGCGCGGATGTCGTCGAAAATTTGTCCAGGTGCTTCCGAACGGGGGTTATCGTCCGTAACCAAAACCCCGTCGGCCAAGCGTTCAACCACTTCGGCCATCAACGGGCGCTTGCCGCGATCGCGATCGCCGCCGCAACCGAACAGGCACAGCAGTTGGCCTTTGGCGTGAGGACGCAGGGCCAGCAAGACTTTTTCCAGGGCATCCGGGGTGTGGGCGTAATCAACGACTACCAGCGGCCTGGTGCCGCCGCCCAGACGCTGCATGCGCCCCACAGGGCCTTCAAGCTTTGGCAACACGGCGAGGATTTCATCCAGCGCGTAGTCCAGGCCGAGCAAGGCGCCGACCGCAGCCAGTACGTTGCTCAGGTTGAAACGACCCAGCAGGCTGCTGCGCAAATGGTGCTCGCCCTGTGGCGTGACCAGTGTGGCGCGCACGCCATCGTCGTCGAAGGTCGCTTCGCGACAGTAAAGGTAGGCGCTGCTGTCTTCGAGGCTGTAGCTGATCAGACGCGAATCATGTTTTTCTGCCGCCAGCTGGCGACCGAAGTCATCGTCAAGGTTAAGCACGCGGCAACCCAGGTCAGGCCAGGCAAACAGCTTGGCCTTGGCCTCGGCATACGCCTGCATGGTGCCGTGATAATCCAGATGGTCGCGGGACAGGTTGGTCAGGACGGCAACATCAAACGCCAGAGCACTGACCCGGCCTTGATCCAGCCCGTGGGACGACACTTCCATCGCCACGGCCTTGGCACCGGCTTTCTTCAGGTCAGCCAGCATGGCCTGTACGGCAATCGGGTCCGGGGTGGTATGGCGACCGCTTTGCAGTGCGCCATAAAAGCCCGTGCCCAGGGTGCCAACAATGCCGCAATGCTGCCCCAGCAGGTCCAGCGCTTGCGCAACCAGCTGGGTAACGCTGGTTTTGCCGTTGGTACCGGTAACGCCCACCAGGTTCACGTGATGGCTCGGGTCACCATAAAAACGCCCGGCGATAGACGACAGTTGCGCCGCCAGCCCCTTGACCGGGATCAGCGGTACGGCGGTGATCGGCAATACGTCCGCGCCTTCTACTTCATAGGCCACGGCTGCTGCGCCACGTTGCAGGGCGTCAGCGATATGTTCACGACCATCGAGCTTGCCACCCGGTACCGCGAGGAACAGATCCCCGGCTCGCACATTGCGGCTGTCGAGGGTCAGCTCACGGATCAACAGATCGTGACCTGCGTGAGGGAAAATCTTGTTCAGGCTCAGGGACATTAGCCGCGCCCTCCTTTGGCTGCTGCAGCGGTCGCGGCTGCTTGTTGCTCCGCGGCCGTCGGCAAGTTATCCGGCGTCACGTTCATCAGGCGCAGGGTGCCGGACATTACTTTGCTGAATACTGGAGCCGAAACCAGACCACCGAAGTAGCCCGCCTTGCTTGGCTCATCGATGACCACAACGATTGCGTAACGCGGATCGCTCATCGGGCCAAACCCGGCAAACAGGGAGCGGTACGAGTTGACGGCATAACCCTTGACGCCACCCGAGGATGTTTTACGCGCAGTACCGGACTTGCCGCCCACGTGATAGGCCGGCACCTTGGCCCGCCAGACGCCGCGCGGGTTCTCGATAACTTCCTGGAGCATCCCCTGAACAGTCTTGGCGACCTGCTCGGGCATGACTTGCGCGGCCTGCGCCGGCTTGTCGGCCTTGAGCAGGGTCAGCGGGGCGAGCTTGCCGTTGTTGGCCAGCGCCGAAAATGCGTGTACCAGCTGGATCGCCGTCACCGAAACGCCGTAGCCATAAGACAGGGTCGCGGTTTCAGCCTTGCGCCACTCGCGGTAGTTCGGCAGGTTGCCGACGCGCTCACCCGGGAAGCCCAGGCCCGTGTCCTGACCCAGACCCATTTTGGCCATCTGGCGGAAAATCGCTTCACCACCGATATCGAAGGCAACCTTACTCATGCCGACGTTACTGGAGTTGATCAGAATGCCCGTCAGATCAAGGATCGGGCCTTCAGTGCGCGATACGTCGCGAATGGTGTATTTGCCCAGTTGCAGCGTGCCCGGATACACCTCGACCTTATCGGTGGGTTTCCAGCGTCCGGTTTCCAGCGCAGCACTCATCGAAATCGGCTTTACCGTTGAGCCCGGCTCGAACACGTCGATCATGGCGCGGTTACGCATCATCGCTGGCTGCAGGTTGCGACGGTTGTTCGGGTTGTAGGTCGGCTGGTTGACCATGGCCAGAATCTCGCCGGTCTTCACATCCATAATTACCAGGCTGCCGGCCTTGGCACCGTTTTCGACCAGCGCATTGCGCAGTTCGCGGTTGGCCAGGTACTGCAGGCGCAGGTCAATCGATAACGCCAAGGTCTTCCCTGCCTTGGCGTTTTTTGTAACCTGAATGTCTTTGATCAGACGACCGCGCCGATCCTTGATCACCTGTCGCTTGCCCGGCACGCCGGCCAGCCACTCGTCATAGGCCAGCTCAACACCTTCGCGGCCTTTATCGTCGATATCGGTAAAGCCGACCATGTGCGCAGTCACTTCACCCGCCGGGTAAAAACGACGGAACTCTTCGATGCCATATACACCCGGCACTTTAAGGTCGAGCACCAGCTGGCCCTGCTCGGGTGTCAAGCCGCGGACCAGATAGATGAATTCTTTATTGGCTTGCTGTTCAAGGCGCGCCGTCAGCACCTTGGGATCTTGCCCAAGCGCGTGGGCCAGGGCCGGCCAGCGATCCTTGGCCACCTGCATTTCCTTGGCGTTGGCCCACAACGTGGTCACCGGGGTACTGACGGCCAGCGGCTCGCCATTACGGTCAGTAATCAGGCCGCGGTGTGCCGGGATCTGGATGTGACGCAGACTGCGGGCATCGCCCTGCCCCTTGAGGAAGTCATGGTCGATCACCTGCAGGTAGACAATTTGACAGGCAATCGCACCTACCAGCAGTGCCAGCAATGCCAGCACTACACGAAAACGCCACGGATAGAGTGCGCCTTCGAGTTTGATCATGGCGCCACCATCCGAACTTCTGCTGCGCCCGGGATGCGCATTTTCAGTTGTTCGCTGGCCAGGGTTTCGATACGGCTATGGGCAGTCCAGGTGCTTTGTTCGAGGATCAGACGCCCCCACTCGGCCTGGGCCTTGTCACGCACACTCAGCTCCCCGTACAGGGTGTTGAGCAGCTGGCGGTTCCAGTGGGCGCTATAGGAAACGCCCACTGCCGAAACCAATACGGCAATAAACAGCAGCAGCATGAAAAAACTTCCGCCGGGAAGTGGTTTGGCGAAGAGCTTGTTCAACGAAGCTTCTCCGCGACGCGCATGACAGCGCTGCGCGAGCGCGGATTGGCTTTGAGCTCCGCTTCAGATGCGAACTGGGCCTTGCCATGGATTTTTATAATGGGATCGAAACTGGTGTGCTGAACCGGCAGGCCGCGGGGCAGGTTGTCGGGTTCACCTTTGACCAGGTCACGCATGAACAATTTGACGATGCGGTCTTCCAGGGAGTGGAAGCTGATCACCACCAGGCGACCGCCGACTTCCAGGGATTCAAGTGCCGCTTCGAGGCCGGCCTTGAGATCACCCAGCTCGTTATTGACGTGGATGCGCAGGCCCTGGAAAGTGCGGGTTGCAGGGTGCTTGCCCTTTTCCCAGGCCGGGTTGGCCACTTTCAGCACTTCAGCCAGATCGCCCGTGCGTTCAAACGGGGTAATTGCCCGGCGCTCAACCACCGCGCGGGCCATACGCCCGGAAAAACGCTCTTCGCCATATTCTTTGAATACGCGGGCAATTTCGTCCTGGGATGCGGTGTTTACAAACTCAGCCGCGCTGATCCCTTCATCCGGGTTCATGCGCATGTCCAGCGGGCCGTCATTCATGAAACTGAAGCCGCGCTCAGGATCGTCGAGCTGTGGCGAAGAAACCCCCAGATCGAGGAGAACACCGCTGACCTTTCCGGCCAGGCCGCGGGCGGCGATCTCGGAGCCCATCTCGGCAAAGCTGCGTTGCACAATGACAAAGCGGCCGTCTTCGGCCGCTAGCGCTTGCCCGGTGGCAATCGCCTGGGGATCTTTATCAAACCCGAGCAAACGGCCCTCAGGGCCAAGCTTCTGGAGTATCAGGCGGCTATGTCCGCCGCGACCGAAGGTGCCATCCAGATAGCATCCATCAGGACGTACGGCGAGAGCCTCTACGGCTTCGTCGAGCAGTACGGTGATGTGGTTGAAGTCGCTATCTATAGTCACAGGATTAAATCACGCAGTTCTTCAGGCATCGCGCCCGGTTGTTGAATGGCTGCAAGGTCAGCGGCAGAAACAGCTTCCCAGGCATCCTCGTCCCACAGTTGAAACTTGTTTAACTGGCCTACCAACATCGCGCGCTTATCCAACCTGGCATATTCACGCAAACGCGGTGGCACCAGAAAACGACCACTGCCATCGAGCTCTAGGTCGACGGCGTTACCAATCAACAGACGTTGCAAACGGCGGTTCTCTTCACGCAACGAAGGCAACGCCCGAAGCTTGGTTTCAATCAGCTCCCACTCGTCGAGGGGGTACACACACAAGCAGGGATCTACCGCATCAATGGTCACGATCAGTTGCCCGGAACTTCTCGAAATCAACTCGTCACGGTACCGGCTCGGCATTGCGAGACGGCCCTTGGCATCGAGACTGATTGCGTTAGCTCCGCGAAACACGAGGCGTCACTCCCAAAATTAGCGTTTTACGTCTAAAAAACCCACTTTATGCCACTTTTCGCCACTTGCGCACACTATAGGAATGCGCCCACCACACCGTCAAGGAGCGGTCCGAAGGAAAATCCTTACATAACTGAGATTTAGGAGGGTAAACAGACGTGCAGCAATAACCGGAGGGATTTTTTGACTCGCGAAGTGCAACAAACTCAAAGCCCTGGACTTCAAACTTAAAGTAGTTTGTTAAGAGTAAGAACTTTTTGGCATTACTCGGCAGATTTTCTTGCGAATACATCGGGGGAGATGGAGCGCTTGTTTCTTGTGGCAATCTGCCTGCAGCGCAAGCAGAAGAAAAAAGGTGGAGAGTCGATCTGTAAGCCGGGTTCT
>Ga0302347_1003293_pt1 | contig 14509 bp, 12 predicted proteins | sample PhyWR1_FD_202178 | JGI IMG/M metagenome (GOLD analysis project Ga0302347, IMG submission 202178) | Leaf surface microbial communities from wheat plants in UC Gill Tract Community Farm, Albany, California, United States - DLSL W.R1 (v2)... | ecosystem: Host-associated > Plants > Phyllosphere >...
CCGGTGCCGTTCTGGGCCATCGATGTTCAACTCGAACACGCTGGCCAGCGGTTCAACGCCCAATGGCGTGCTCCTGAGGATGCTTGCGACGATCAGGGCCGCTGCCTGAAGCAGGGTCTGGCACAACGGGCCGCTGCAGACATCGGCAATGCCGGCACGGCCCGGGCGGTAAAGGTGGCCACCGAGCGCGTGCGCGAAGCCGCACCGCTGCCCTTCGACCTGGGCACCCTGCAGGAGCTGTGCTCGAAAAAGTTCGGCCTTGGCGCCCAGGAAACCCTCGACATCGCCCAGGCCCTGTACGAAACCCACAAACTGATCACCTACCCGCGCAGCGACTGCGGCTACCTGCCCCAGAGCCAGCACGCCGAAGCACCGGCCATTCTTGCCGCGCTGCAACGGGCCGATGCCAGCCTGGCACCACTACAGCCCCACCTGGAGCCGCAGCGCCGTTCGCGGGCGTGGAACGACGCCAAGGTCAGCGCCCACCACGGCATCATCCCCACCGCCGCCGCCAGCGACCCGTCGCGCCTGCCGGCCAAGCACAAGGCGGTGTACACCCTGATACGCGCCCGTTACCTGGCGCAGTTCCTGCCCAACCATGAGTACGACCGCACCCAGGCCGACTTCGACTGCGCCGGCCATGCCCTGCGCGCGGTGGGCAAGCAGATCGTCGAACCGGGCTGGCGCCGTGCGCTGCCTGAAGCGCTGACCCCGGCCAAGGGCCGCGAAGCACCGCCTGCGCAGGTGCTGCCAACGCTGCGCGAAGGCCAGGACTGCAGCGTGCAGGGCCTGCAACTGAAGGACCTGTGGACCCAGCCACCCAAGCCGTTTACCGAAGGTGACCTGATCAAGGCCATGAAGAACGTGGCCAAGTTGGTGGACGATCCACGGCTGAAGCAGAAGCTCAAGGAAACTACCGGCATCGGCACCGAGGCCACCCGTGCCAGCATCATCCAGGGCCTGCTCGACCGCGGTTACCTGGTCAAGAACGGCAAGGCACTGGCGGCCACACCCGCAGCCTTCAGCCTGATCGATGCCGTACCCCGCGCCATTGCCGACCCGGGCACCACCGCAGTTTGGGAGCAGGCGCTGGACATGGTGCAGAGCGGCGAGATGAGCCTGGAAGAGTTCGTAGCCCGGCAGTCGGCGTGGATGGGCAAACTGGTGGAGCGCTGCAGCGGCATGCGCATGACCATCAGCGGGCCGGCGGCAGGGGCTGCGCCGCCGTGGAAAAAAAAGCGCCGTAGCGGCGGGAAAGGTAAGACGACAGGCACGAAGACTGCGAGCAAGCCGCGTCAACCTCGGAAAAAGGCGGCAACCTGAAGCGGTTGCACTGTCGGCCCTATCGCCGGCAAGCCAGCTCCCACAGGCCCTGCACATAATTCGAGAACTGTGGCGATCTTGTGGGAGCTGGCTTCCCGGCGATAGGGCCATATCAGGCATTACATAACATCCAGGCAAACCACAAACCTTGCCCACCCCATTGGCATCATGAAATTTACCTGCTAAGTTTTCATGAAAATAACCACAATAATTTTCATGAGGCCATTGCATGTTCAAGCAGTCTGCCCAGCATATCGCCAGCTACTACGCCCAGACCTACCCCGCCAGCATCCCCCTGCGCCCCACCCTGCAAGGCACCCACGACACCGACGTGCTGGTCATCGGCGCCGGCTTCAGCGGGCTGCACACCGCCTTGCGCCTGACCCAGGCCGGCAAGCGCGTGACACTGCTCGAGGCCAGCCGCGTGGCCTGGGCCGCGTCCGGCCGCAACGGTGGCCAGGCCCTGCTGGGCTGGTCGTGCGACATGCCCCCGCTGGAGAAGGCCCTGGGTCTGGAACGCACCCAGCGCCTGTGGGCGAGCATGTGCTGGGCCGCCGAGGAGCTGCGTGAGCTGCCCGGGCGGCATGGTTTCGATATCGATTACCGGCTGGGCAGCCTGTGGACCGCCGTGCTGCCGCGGCGGGTGAAACTACTTGAAGAAGCCCTGCACGATGCTGAACGCAAATGGGGTTACGACGCCCTGCGCCTGATCGGCCGCGACGAGCTGCCGCAATGGATCGACAGCCCGCGCTATCAGGCGGCGCTATACGACGCGAAAGGCGCGCACCTTAATCCGCTGAAACTGGCCCAAGGGCTGGCCGGCACCCTTGAAGCCGCTGGCGGGCGCATCTACGAACAGAGCCAGGTGCTCAGCTACCAGCAGGCCGGCGACGGCTATGTTGCCCGCACCGATCACGGCGAAGTACGCAGCCAGGTATTGGTGCTGGCCTGCAACGCCTACATCGACCGCCTGGACCGCAGCTTGTCTCGCCGGCTGTTGCCGGTCGGTTCATACCAAGTGGCCACCGCACCACTGAACCCCGACTTCGCCCGCTCGCTTCTGCCGCGCAACAGCTGCGTGATCGACAACCAGTTCGTGCCCGATTACTTCCGCCTCACCCCGGACAATCGCTTGCTGTTTGGGGGTGGCTGCACCTACCTGGGCGGCATTCCGAAGGATGTCGCCAACGCCACCCGCCCTTACCTTGAGCGGGTGTTCCCGCAACTGGCGGGGGTGGTCATCGACTATGCCTGGGGCGGCCATATCGATTGCAGCATCCAGCGCACGCCAGATGTCGGCTGCGCGGGCCAGCGCTACTGGTTGCAGGGCTTCTCCGGCCACGGCGTACTGCCTACCCTGGCCGCGGCGCGCGCGGTCAGCGATGCCATTCTGGGTGACGACGACCTGCTGAGGCTGTACCAAGGCATCGACAATGGCCGCTTCCCCGGCGGCGACCTGCTGGCGGCACCGCTGGAAGCCGCCGCCAAAGCCTGGTACCGGATGCGCGACCGCGTCTGATCGACAACTCCCCGATACCCAGCAAAATCCCTCCTATTCTCAATAGCTCCCTTCGCTCCCTGCATCCAGGAGATACGACCATGAGCTATGTAACCACGAAGGACGCCGTACAGATCTTCTACAAGGACTGGGGCCCGCGCGACGCGCCGGTCATCCACTTCCACCACGGCTGGCCGCTGAGCGCCGACGACTGGGACGCGCAGATGCTGTTCTTCCTCGCCAGGGGTTACCGCGTAGTCGCACACGACCGCCGTGGCCATGGCCGCTCTAGCCAGGTATGGGACGGGCACGACATGGACCACTACGCCGACGACGTGGCGGCCGTGGTCGAGGAGTTGGGCATCCAGGGCGCCGTGCATGTCGGCCACTCGACCGGTGGCGGCGAAGTGGTGCGCTACATGGCCCGCCATCCTGGCGACAAGGTGGCTAAGGCGGTACTGATTGCCGCCGTCCCCCCGCTGATGGTGCAAACACCCGGCAACCCCGGCGGCCTGCCCAAGTCGGTGTTCGACGGGTTCCAGGAGCAGGTAGCAAGCAACCGTGCGCAGTTTTACCGGGATGTGCCGGCCGGGCCGTTCTACGGCTATAACCGCCCCGGTGTCGAAGCCAGCGACGGCATCATTGGCAACTGGTGGCGCCAGGGCATGATCGGCAGCGCCAAGGCCCATTACGATGGCATCGTGGCGTTTTCCCAGACCGACTTCACCGAGGACCTGAAGGGCATCCAGCAGCCCGTACTGGTCATGCATGGCGACGATGACCAGATCGTGCCCTATGAAAATTCCGGACCGCTGTCGGCAAAACTGTTGCCCAATGGCACGTTGAAAACCTACAAAGGCTACCCGCACGGCATGCCGACTACTCATGCTGATGTGATCAATGCGGATTTGCTGGCGTTTATCAGAAACTGAGCATTATTTGAGCCGGTTGCTTGGAGCCTTGGTTTGCCAGCGACCGGCCGCGCTGCTCCTGGCAGTTCTGCCAGTTGTGGGTTAGCGGAGTCTGCTTGAGGATACGCCCACTGCTCGAGACTACAGGCTGATCATGTCGCGGACCACAAACAGATTCGCTTACACGTCCTACGGATACCACAATTCGGCACTCACTTCGGCCTGCACGCTTGGCTTTGCAGGCCAGCGCCTGGACGCTCTAATAAACGGCTATCCCCTTGGCAATGGATACCGAATATTCAGCCCGGCGCTGGCACGCTTCTTGTCCCCTGACAGCTTTCAGCCCATTTGGCGAAAACATACGTAATGCATACGCCTATTGCATAGGCGACCCGATAAACTCTTACGACCCCTCAGGGCATGTCCCGATATTTAGAACCAAGGCCTACTATCGCACCAAGGCCACAAGGGCCCTCAATGAAGACCCTAACTTGAAGAAGCAATACGGGGATATCCTGGAGGCCGACAGCGCTCGCAAAAAACATTACAAAGCAATCTACAGAATTTATAAACTTGAAAAGTCCAGTAGAGCATATGAAGCAACGCACATTGAGGAACTCCAGCGCGGGGATTACGGCATCGACGTCCAGACAGCGCTCTACGAGAGAGCAAGCAGACGGCCTACATCGGACAGTGGCGACTTCCCCTTGGCAGCTTCCATGGATTCAGAAGATGCATTGAAGTACCACGACAAACAGAGAAGAATTGAAAAATATGTAGCTAGACTTGAAGAATTTGAAAGAGATTTGCATTCCGCCCAATTAGCAGCCATTGAGATTAGAAATCAGTCTTAATATTTCAACTGGTTCTACAACGAGTATGGCGGTGTGAGGCTGGTCTTGGATCGACTGCAGACATCGACGACTTACAAGCTCAGGCACTCCGTATTATCATTGCACCACTCCTCGCGGTCATTTGCCGCAGCCTGCCCTTCAGCTTGAAAGCCTCCCATGCCCTTCGAACTCACCGTAGAACCCCTAACCCTCCTGATCCTGGCCCTGGTCGCCTTCGTCGCCGGTTTCATCGATGCCATCGCCGGTGGCGGCGGCCTGCTCACCACCCCGGCGCTGCTCACCGCCGGCATGCCGCCGCACCTGGTACTGGGCACCAACAAGCTAAGTTCCACCTTCGGCTCGGCCACTGCCGGTTTCACCTACTACAAACGCAAACTCTTCCACCCGGCGCAATGGCGCCCGGCGCTGTTCGCCACCCTGGTCGGCGCACTGATCGGCGCTGTAGTAGCCCACTACATGCCAGCCGAATGGCTGAACAAGATGCTACCGGTGATCGTCTTCGCCTGTGGCATCTACCTGCTGTTTGGCGGCACGCCCAAGGCACCGCTGGATGCCGATGCACCCATCAAGAAAAAGTGGCAAATGCCGCAGGGCTTCACCCTGGGCTTCTACGACGGCGTGGCCGGTCCGGGTACCGGGGCGTTCTGGACGGTCAGCACCTTGCTGCTGTACCCCATCGATCTGGTGCGGGCCAGCGGTGTGGCACGCAGCATGAACTTCGTCAGCAACATCGCGGCGCTGACGGTGTTCATCATTTCCGGGCAAGTCGATTACGTGGTTGGCCTGTGCATGGGCCTGTCGGTGATGGTCGGCGCCTTCTTCGGCGCACGCACGGCGATCAGCGGCGGCAGCAAGTTCATCCGCCCGGTGTTCATCACCGTGGTGCTGGGGCTGACCGTGCGCCTAGCGTGGCAGCACTGGTTCGGGCAGGCCTAAGCGGCGAGCGACATAGAGGTCAATGAGGTATCGGGCAATCGAGCGCCCGGCCGGCAACGGCGGCAGGTCGTGGACGCTGAACCACTGGGCGTCCTCGATTTCGTCCGGCTGCATGACAATGTCGCCGCCCGCGTACTCGGCATGGAAACCCAGCATCATCGAGTGCGGGAACGGCCAGCATTGGCTGCCGACGTACTGGATGTTCTGCACCTCCACCGCCACTTCTTCCCGCACTTCACGCACCAGGCAGTCCTCGGCCGACTCGCCCGGTTCGGCAAAGCCGGCCAGGGTGCTGTATACCCCGGTGACGAAACGCGGCGAACGCGCCAGCAGAATCTGGTCGCCACGGGTGACCAGTACGATCATGCTCGGCGAGATGCGCGGGTAGCTGCGCAGGTCACAGGGCTTGCAGTACATCGCCCGCTCCCAACGGATTTGCGTCATCGCCTGGCCACAGCTGCCGCAGAAGCGGTGCTCGCGGGCCCAGGTGCCGATCTGTGCGGCATAGCCCAGCACTTTGTAGATGTCGAAGTCGCCTTCCAGCATGAACGCGCGCAGGCCGCGCCAGCTGCAGCCCGGTACCTGGGTGGCACTGCGCAGTTCCAGCAGGAACAGCGGCTGGCCGTCGAAGTGGCCGATACCGTGCTCGCACAGCACGTCAAGGTCCTGGCGCTTGAGCCATTCACGGGGGAACAGCGCGCCGTTGTCGTCCAGCAAAAACCCTTCCGGGCTGCGGGCCACGGCCAGCCCCCCGGTAATCTGCGGGTCGAGTACTGCGGTAGTCCAGCGTGCTGACATGTCGGGGGGTTCCTTGACTGCGCGCCCCCCGGCCCGATCAGTCGGCGAACGTCGGTTTCTGTTTGCTCATGTGTGCCGCCACGGCCACGCGCAGGTCTTCGGACTGCAGCATCGCGGCGTTCCAGGTAGCGACGTAGTCCAGGCCATCGTCGATGCGGTGGTCGCGCATGTAGCTGAGCATTTCCTTGGTGCCGGCCACGGCGATCGGTGATTTTGCGGCAATCTCGCGGGCGATGGCAAAGACCCCGTCGAGCAATGCGGCCTGATCATCATAGACCCGGTTGACCAGGCCTATGCGCAGCGCCTCGTCGGCCTCGACGCTGCGCCCGGTGAAAGCCAGCTCACGCATCATGCCGTCACCGATGATACGTGGCAAACGTTGCAGTGTGCCGACATCTGCAGCCATGCCCATGTCGATTTCCTTGATCGAGAACTGCGCATCACGGCTGCAGTAGCGCATGTCGCAGGCCGAGACCAGGTCGATGGCGCCGCCGATGCAGTAGCCCTGCACCGCCGCCAGTACCGGCTTGCGGCATTTGTCCACGGCCGTGAACGACGCCTGCAGGCGCTGGATGGTCTTGCGCAGGAAGCGTGCATTGCGCCCTACGTCCTTGCCCATCTGCCCGGCCAGCGAGGCCAGCATCATCAGGTCGATACCGGCGGAAAAATGCTTGCCAGCACCACTGATCACCACCACGCGCACGGCGTCGGTGTCGTCCACCCACTGGAAAATTTCGATGATCTCTTCCCAGAAGGCCGCGTTCATCGCGTTGACCTTCTCCGGGCGGTTGATCTGGACGTGGGCGATGTTGTCGGTCAGTTCGACCTTGAATGCGCTGTATTCGGTCACGGGCGGCACTCCTGGGGCTGAAGGATTCATAGCGCCGGACTATAACCCACTACAGTGACGCTTCTTGCGCCAAAAGCAGGACCACAGCGCCCCCACCTGACATTTGTGCCAGTAGCTGTCCTAAACGATGCGGCAGATACTGGCAATACCCCCACCGCACAGGACCACTACAGTGACAAAATCAATTTATAACGCCTTTGAATGGCTAGCATTTACTCCCTATGGATATAGCGCCTTACTTCTTTCCGAACTCGGCTTCAGCGGCGAATACCGCAACACCCTCGGACTGTATGTTTTGGGCAAGGGTTATCGACACTACTTGCCGTCACTGGCGCGCTTTATGGGTCCAGATACGCTCAGCCCTTTCTACGAGGGCGGGTTAAACGCTTATGCATACTGCCAGGGTGACCCCATAAATCATACGGACCCTTCAGGCCACTATATCAAGAGGATATACAACCACCTTTCTGGAAAGTATAACGCAGGCACATTGAAACGTAAGCTGGAAAAGCTCGACAGGCCCAATGCGACCGACCTTACATCACCATTATCGAAGAATAACACCTTCAGCAAACGTGAATTCAAACACTTGGAAAACCACCTGATTGATACAAGCACCTTTTCAAGCAAGCTAGAAAAAAACATGACAGTTAATATCCAGAGAGACGAACTAAAATCAGCAAGCCCTCTAAACAAAAAAGACAGGCAGGCCGCCATACTGAAGAACGCGGTAAACGCAAACAAACTTGAGACACGCAAGTCGCGCGCGGACACACATCTTAGTACTCTCCGACAGTTTCAGTCTGTCATTGTAGAAGGCAAGAACCGGTTTGCGTCGCCGAAACTCATACGAGACCCAGCTAGCCTGAGCAACTGACCAACATGGCAAGCGAATATGTTTCACAGAGATGTCTTGCCTTGTATCCACCGATCCGGCACCGTGCGCCATTGTCGAATCATAAGGAAACATATTCATGACCCGCTCCCTGCCCAGGGCCCTTGCCCATGGTTTTCTGGGCCAGTCGCCGCTTTGGTACAAGGCGGTTATCTGCCTGTTCCTGCTGCTCAACCCACTGCTGCTGGTCAGCGTTGGCCCGGTTGCCGCTGGCTGGGCATTGGTGCTCGAGTTCATTTTTACTTTGGGCATGGCCCTGAAGTGCTACCCGCTAATGCCGGGCGGCCTGTTGCTGGTCGAAGCCTTGCTGCTGAAGATGACCACGCCGCAGGCGCTGTATGACGAACTGGTGCACAACTTCCCGGTCCTCCTGCTGCTGATGTTCATGGTGGCGGGCATCCACTTCATGAAAGAACTGCTGCTGTTCCTGTTCTCGCGCATCCTGCTGGGGGTGCGCTCCAAACCGGTATTGGCATTGCTGTTCTGCGTGTTGTCGGCGTTCCTCTCGGCGTTTCTCGATGCACTCACGGTGACCGCCGTCATCATCAGTGCCGCTGTCGGCTTCTACGCGGTTTATCACCGCGTTGCTTCCGGGGCCAACCCACGCGAAGAGACTGCGCTGGACAGCGACCAGCAGGTAGCGCAGCTGCACCGTGATGACCTCGACCAGTTCCGCGCCTTCCTGCGCAGCCTGCTGATGCACGGCGCCGTCGGTACTGCCCTGGGCGGCGTCTGCACGCTGGTGGGCGAGCCGCAGAACCTGCTGATCGGCCATGAGATGGGTTGGCACTTCGCCGACTTCTTTCTCAAGGTAGCGCCGGTGTCGGTGCCGGTGCTCGCCGCCGGCCTGGTGACCTGCGTGCTGTTGGAGAAGCTGCGCCTGTTCGGTTACGGCACGCTGATGCCCGAACCGGTGCGCCAGGTGCTGGCGACCTATGCGGCGCAAGACGATGCCGCGCGCACCCAGGCCCAACGCATTGCACTGTGGGTACAAGGCCTGGCCGCGCTGATCCTGATCGTGTGCCTGGGGTTGCACGTAGCGGAAGTTGGCCTGATCGGCCTGATGGTGATCGTGCTGATTACCGCGTTTACCGGAATCACCGATGAACACCGCCTGGGCCGGGCGTTCCAGGACGCGATGCCGTTCACCTCATTGCTGGTGGTGTTCTTCGCCGTGGTGGCGGTGATTCATCAGCAGCAGTTGTTCAGCCCATTGATCAGCTGGGTGCTGACGCTGCCGGCCGAGCAGCAACCGGGCATGCTGTACCTGGCCAACGGTTTGCTGTCGGCGATCAGTGACAATGTGTTCGTCGCCACCATCTATATCACCGAGGTGAAACAGGCGTTCCTCAATGGCGGGATGAGCCGCGAGCACTTCGAAACCCTGGCGGTGGCGATCAACACCGGCACCAACCTGCCCAGCGTGGCCACGCCAAATGGGCAGGCGGCGTTCCTGTTCCTGCTGACCTCGGCGATTGCGCCGCTGATCCGGCTGTCGTATGGGCGGATGGTGTGGATGGCATTGCCCTATACCGTGGTCATGGGTGGGCTGGGGTGGTGGGCGGTGACCTACTGGTTGTGATGTAGACCTGTACCGGCCCTTTCGCGAACAAACCCGCTCCGACAGGATCGCCACAGGTTTCGAAAACTGTGCAGTACCTGTGGGAGCGGGCTTCACCCGCGAAAGGGCCGGCACAGGTTTCCGCTGTCGATTCTGCCCTGCGCCATTCGACTACCCAATGCCCACAGCCACCCCGGCTGGCATCAGGAGAGTCCCCATGCGCAAACTCATCGTAGCCGCCTTCATCAGCCTCGACGGCGTCATGCAGGCCCCCGGCGGCCCACAGGAAGATACCAGCGGCGGGTTCAGTTACGGCGGCTGGATCGTGCCCTACGCCGAAGAGGTATTCGGCCAGGCCATGCAGAACCTGTTCAGCCAGCCCTTCGAACTGCTGCTGGGCCGGCGCACTTACGATATCTTCGCGGGCTACTGGCCAAAGATAAAAGACAACTCGGAAGATTTTTCCATCGCCAATCTGTTCAACAGCGTGGCCAAGCATGTGGCCACTCACCACCCCGCTACCCTCAACTGGCACAACAGCCAAGCCCTGGGCACGGACATCACCACAGCGGTGAGTGCGCTGAAACAACAGGAGGGCCCCGCCCTGCTGACCCAAGGCAGCGCCGAGCTGGCGCAGCAATTACTGGCAGCAAGCCTGGTCGATGAACTGCAGTTGCTGATCCACCCGCTGCTGCTCGGCCACGGCAAGCGCCTGTTCGGTCATGACGCGGCGGCCGCAGCCTTCACCCTGGAGCATTCCGTGGTTTCGCCCAAGGGCGTGGTCATCGCCCGTTACGTGCGCGCAGGCCAGGTGCAGACCGGATCATTCGACAAAACGTAACTGCGTACAACTTTTGCCCCGCGCCAGCATCGAAACACAGGTAAGCCCCTATCCGCTCCAAGGAGGTCAACCATGGCGCTGCGCACTACGCTGTTGCTTTCCTGCATGACCCTGGCCCTGCTCGGCTGCGCCGGCAACGATCACCCGGCACCACCGACCACCGAGCAGGTCGACCTGCAACGCTACCAGGGCACCTGGTATGAACTGGCCCGACTGCCGATGTTCTTCCAGCGCAACTGCGTGCAGTCCGAGGCACGTTATGGCCTGCGCGAGGACGGGCGCATCGACGTGACCAACCGCTGCAAGGAAAAAGACGGCCAGTGGAACGAAGCCAAGGGCATCGCCGAAGCCCAGCAACCCGGCAAGACCGACAAGCTCTGGGTACGCTTCGACAACTGGTTCAGCCGCCTGGCGCCGGACCTGACCAAGGGTGAATACTGGGTGCTGTACCACGACAAGGACTACCGCGTGGCGCTGGTCGGCCACCCCAACCGCGAATATTTGTGGCTGCTTTCGCGTACCCCCGCCATTACCGATCAGGTACGCGAACAACTGCTGACAATTGCCCAGAAACAGGGCTATGACACCAGCAAGCTGATCTGGCGCAAGGAAGGCTAGCTTGGCGTCGACGACGTTGAGCAATCAGGCTAAGGTGTGCGCCCCGTATCGCCTCGAAGGAACGAGCCCGTTGATCACCTGCCACGTCAAATACCTCGTCGACCCTTACCAGTTGCCCGCGTTCGAGGCCTATTCACGGCTGTGGATGGGCCTTGTCACGCGCATGGGCGGCAAGCATCACGGCTACTTCCTGCCCGCCGAAGGCGCCAACAACGTCGCCTATTGCCTGTTCAGCTTCCCCAGCCTCGCCGCCTACGAGCAGTACCGCAAACAGGCCGAAACCGACCCGCAGTGCATCGCCGCAGTAGCCATGGCAACCGAGCAGCGTTTCATCCTCAGCTACGAGCGCAGCTTCCTCAAGCCGCTGTTGGAACCACGCATCCGCTCGCTGGCACTGTGTGTCTTTCATCACCAGGGCAAGATCCTGGTCAACGTCTTCGATGACCCGGCCAGTGGCCAGACGCTGTGCCGCCCGCTGGGTGGCGGTATCGAATTCGGTGAACCGGGTCGTGACGCCATCGCTCGCGAAATCCGCGAAGAACTGGACCAGCCAATCAGTGATGTGCGCCTGCTAGGCACCCTGGAGAGCCTGTTCACCTATGCCGGCACGCCGGGGCATGAGATCGTGCAGGTGTACGATGCGCGCTTCGACGACGCCAGCCTGTACCAGCAAGCCTGGCTGAATGGCCACGAGTCCAACGGCAGCCCGTTCCGCGCCCGCTGGTGTGACAGCGCCGATTTCGACCGCATCGGCCCGCTGGTACCAGAGGGGCTGCAGGCGTTGCTGCGCGACTTGTCGCTGCTGGCCTGAAACAAGGAGCCAGACCATGGACCTGCTGTTCCTGGGCACCTCCGCCGGGGTCCCCACCAAGGCAAGGAATGTCAGCGCCACGGCGCTGATCGAAACCAGCGGCAGCCACTGGTACCTGGTCGACTGCGGCGAAGGCACGCAGCATCGGCTGCTGCACACGCCGCTGTCGATCCGCGACTTGCGGGCGATCTTCATCACCCATGTGCACGGCGACCACTGCTTCGGCCTACCCGGTTTGCTGGCGAGCGCCGGCATGAGCGGCCGTACCCAGCCGCTGGAGCTGATCTTGCCCGCCGCGCTGCACGACTGGGTGCGCCAGGGCCTGGTGGCCAGCGACACTTTTCTACCGTTCGAACTGCGGCTGCTGGCAGTGGAAGAGCTGGTCCAGTGGCGCAGCGAAGCCGTGCAGGTGACCACCGTGCAGTTGTCGCACCGGGTGCCGAGCGTCGGCTTCGTGTTCACCGAACTCAACCCCGAGCCGCGGCTGGACGTCCAGCGGCTGGCGGCCGAGGGCATACCGCGCGGCCCGCTATGGGGCGATCTGGCCAAGGGGCTGGCGGTGCAGCATGACGGGCAGTTGCTGCACGGCAGCGACTACTTGCGCGCGTCCCGCCCGGCGCGGCGGGTGATCGTGTGCGGAGACAACGACAAGCCGGAACTGCTGGCGGACGCCGCCAACGGTGCGGATGTGCTGGTGCATGAAGCGACGTTCACCCAGGCGGTGGTGGAGCGCACCGGCGTCACCTTCGGCCACAGCACTGCTGCTGCAGTGGCACGCTTTGCCGAGACTGTCGGCGTGCGCAACCTGGTGCTGACGCACTTCAGCGCCCGCTACCAGGGCGACCCACGGCGCACGCCGAACATCGACAACGTGCGCGATGAAGCGCTTGCGCAGTACAGCGGGAAATTGATATTGGCGCAGGACCTGCAGCGCTTCCGCATTGGGCGCGATGGGAGCCTGGAACCGGTTGGGTGCCATGGGGAACGGGTTTAGGCTGACAGGTGCTTGCCACAAAATATTCAGCGCCTGTCAGCCCTGATGCGATCCCTATGAGAGCGCCCAGGCGACATCCCTGCCTACGCCGCCAATCTCCCCCTGGCAATCGCCTCCGAAGCCGCCAGCATCGCCCGCAGCAACACCGCACAACCCGCCGCCAGGTCGTCAGGCGTGGCGTTCTCGATCTCGTTGTGGCTGATGCCATTCTCGCACGGCACAAAAATCATCCCCGCCGGCCCCAGCTCGGCCAGGAAGATCGCGTCATGCCCCGCCCCACTGACAATGTCCATGTGTGGCAAGCCCAGCGCCTGCGCCGAATCGCGCACGGCATCGACGCAGCCTTTGTCGAAGTACAGCGCCGGGAAGTCGGCTGTGGGTACCAGCTCGTAGCCAAGGCCATGTTTGGCACAAGTCGCCTCGATTACCCCGCGCACCTCGGCAATCATCGCATTCAGCTGCTCGCCCTCAAGATGCCGGAAGTCCAGGGTCATGCGCACTTCACCGGGGATCACGTTACGCGAGCCCGGGTAGGCCTGCAGGCAGCCCACCGTGCCACAGGCATGCGGCTGATGGGCGTGTGCGGTACGGTTGACGGCTTCGACGACGGCGGCTGCACCGACCAGGGCATCCTTGCGCAGATGCATGGGCGTAGGGCCGGCATGGGCTTCGACGCCGCGCAGGGTCAGGTCGAACCACTTCTGGCCCAGGGCGCCGAGGACCACGCCGATGGTCTTGGCCTGGTCTTCGAGGATCGGCCCCTGCTCGATATGCGCTTCAAAATAGGCCCCCACCGGATGGCCCAGCACGGCACGCGAACCGGCGTAGCCGATGGCGTTCAACGCTTCGCCGACGCTGACGCCCTGAGCATCGCGCTTGGCCAGGGTTTCCTCCAGGGTGAACTTGCCGGCGAATACCCCTGAACCCATCATGCAGGGGGCGAAGCGCGAACCTTCTTCGTTGGTCCATACCACCACTTCCAGCGGTGCCTCGGTTTCCAGGCCCAGGTCGTTGAGGGTGCGAATCACCTCCAACCCGGCCATCACGCCGAAGCAGCCGTCGAACTTGCCGCCGGTAGGCTGGGTGTCGATATGGCTGCCGGTCATCACCGGGGGCAGCTTGGGGTTGCGACCCGAGCGGCGGGCGAAGATGTTGCCGACGGCGTCGACGCTGACCGTGCATCCAGCCGCTTTGCACCATTGTACAAACAGGTCGCGGGCCTGGCGGTCGAGGTCGGTCAGGGCCAGGCGGCAGACGCCGCCCTTGGCGGTGGCACCGAGGCGGGCCAGGTCCATCAGCGATTGCCACAGGCGGTCGCTGTCGATGTGGTGGACGGTGGTCTTGAGGATGTCTTGGACTGGGGTCACAGGTTTCTCCTTCAGGCTTTTTTGTTGTCTGTACCGGCCCTATCGCCGGCAAGCCAGCTCCCACAGGATCACCACAGGTTCGAGTGCGGCGCAGTAGGTGGGAGCTGGCTTGCTGGCGATGGGGCCAGCGTGGTCTCAGGGTAAAGGCTTGGCCAGCCGTGCCGGGCTGCGCGCCGCCCAGCTGGCAAACACGTAATACAACGCCCCGCCCAGCAACGAGCCGGTGAACCAGCCGTAGTCGTAGAACCAGCT
>Ga0302347_1003296_pt1 | contig 14486 bp, 11 predicted proteins | sample PhyWR1_FD_202178 | JGI IMG/M metagenome (GOLD analysis project Ga0302347, IMG submission 202178) | Leaf surface microbial communities from wheat plants in UC Gill Tract Community Farm, Albany, California, United States - DLSL W.R1 (v2)... | ecosystem: Host-associated > Plants > Phyllosphere >...
TCGCGCGTTGTCGAGTACCTCAACCAGGTGCAGAGCAAATTGCCACCAGGCGCTAATGCCGCGCTCGGGCCTGACGCGACCGGTGTCGGCTGGGTCTACGAGTACGCGCTGGTGGACCGTACCAGCAAGCTCGACATCGGGCAGTTGCGCGCCCTGAACGACTGGTTTTTGAAGTTCGAACTCAAAACCGTGCCCGACGTGGCCGAAGTTGCCAGCATCGGTGGCATGGTGCGGCAGTACCAGGTGGTGCTGGATCCGGATCGCATGCGTGCGCTCGGCGTGACCCAGGCCATGGTCGTGGCGGGTTTGCAGAACGCCAACCAGACGTCGGGCGGCTCGGTGGTGGAGCTGGCCGAGGCCGAGTACATGGTGCGCTCGCGCGGCTTCCTGAAATCGCTGGACGATTTCCGCACGATCCCGCTCGCCGTTTCCGGCGCGACTCCGGTGTTGCTGCGTGACGTGGCCACGGTGCAGATAGGCCCGGAGATGCGCCGCGGCATTGCCGAGCTGGATGGCGAAGGGGAAGTCGTGGGCGGTGTGGTCGTGATGCGCTCGGGCAAGAACGCTCGCAGCACGATAGCGGCCATCAAGGCGAAGTTGGAAACACTCACCCCAAGCCTTCCCGCCGGCGTCGAGGTCGTCACGACCTACGACCGTTCTTTGCTCATCGACCGCGCCGTCGACAACCTGCGCACCAAGCTGCTGGAAGAGTTCCTGGTCGTGGCGCTGGTCTGCGCCATTTTCCTGTTCCATTTGCGCTCGGCGCTGGTGGCCGTGGTTGCTCTTCCCATTGGGGTGTTGACGGCGTTCATCGTGATGCATTGGCAAGGCGTCAATGCCAACATCATGTCGCTCGGTGGCGTCGCGATCAGTATCGGGGCCATGGTGGATGGCGCCATCGTAATGGTGGAGAACGTGCACAAGCATCTCGAAGCGTTCGAGGTGCAGCACGGCAGACGTCCGACCACGCAGGAGCGGTGGCAACTGGTCGGGACGGCATCTGTCGAGGTCGGGCCGGCACTGTTTTTCTCGCTACTCATCATCGCGTTATCGTTCGTGCCGGTGTTCTCGCTTGAAGCGCAGGAGGGCCGGCTGTTCTCTCCCCTGGCATTCACCAAGACCTATGCGATGGCGGCCGCAGCCGGGCTGTCGGTGACCCTGGTGCCGGTGCTGATGGGCTACCTCATTCGAGGGCGCATCCCGCACGAAGCCGACAACCCGGTGAACCGCTTCCTGATGGCGGCCTACCGGCCCTTGCTGGAGGCAGTGCTGCGGTTTCCCAAGGCGACTCTGGTGGTGGCCGCCGTGCTGCTGGCGCTCACGGCCATCCCCATGCTGCGCCTGGGCGGAGAGTTCATGCCCGCGCTGGACGAGGGTGACTTGCTGTACATGCCATCGGCTCTGCCAGGCCTTTCCGTCTCCAAGGCTTCCATGCTGCTGCAGCAGACTGACCGGCTCATCAAGACCGTACCCGAAGTCGCCCGCGTTTTCGGCAAGGCCGGGCGTGCCGACACGGCCACGGACCCAGCGCCGCTGGAGATGTTCGAGACCACCATCCAGTTCAAACCACGTGAACAATGGCGCGCAGGCATGACGCCCGACAAGCTGATCGAAGCCTTGGACCGCGCGGTGCAAGTGCCAGGACTGACCAATGTCTGGGTGCCGCCCATCCGCAACCGTATCGACATGCTGGCTACCGGAATCAAGAGCCCGGTCGGCATCAAGGTTGCCGGCGTGGACCTCGCCACTCTCGACCGGCTGAGCACGCAGATAGAAGCCACTGTGAAGAACGTGCCAGGGGTCTCGTCCGCACTGGCGGAGCGGCTGACCGGGGGCCGCTACATCGATGTCGATGTAGACCGGCCAGCCGCTGCGCGCTACGGCCTGTCGGTGGCAGACGTGCAAGCCATCGTCTCCACGGCGGTCGGTGGCGACAACGTCGGCGAAATCATCCTGGGGCGTGAGCGTTACCCCATCAACGTCCGCTACCCGCGCGAGATTCGCGACTCGCTGCAGCGCCTGCGAGAACTGCCCTTCGTCACAGACAAAGGCGCCCAACTGTTGCTGCAGGATGTCGCCAAAATCACCATTACCGACGGCCCACCCATGCTGCGCAGTGAAAACGCCCGCCTGTCGGGCTGGATTTACGTCGACGTGCGCGGGCGTGACCTGCGTTCGGTGGTCAACGACATGCAGGCAGCGGTGGTCAGCACGGTGGCAATGCCCGCAGGCTACGCCGTGTCCTGGTCAGGGCAGTTCGAGTACCTGGAGCGGGCGATAGCGAGGCTCAAGCTGGTTATCCCCGTCACCCTGGCACTCATCTTCGTGCTGCTGTACTTGTTGCTCCGGTCGTTCGGCGATGCGGCGCTGGTAATGACGGCCGTGCCGTTCTCGCTGATTGGCGGTTTCTGGCTGGTCTGGGCCATGGGGCATTCCGTTTCGGTGGCCACGGCGGTCGGCTTCATCGCGCTGGCTGGCGTCGCGGCGGAATTCGGCGTGGTGATGCTGGTTTATCTGAAAAACGCTCTTGCAAGGCGCCTTGCGGCTGGCGAGCCCATGAGTGAAGAAACGCTTCTCGCCGCCATCCGTGAAGGCGCGGTGCTGCGCGTGCGGCCGAAGGCGATGACTGTCGCTGTCGTCATGGCTGGCTTGCTGCCTATTCTGTGGGGGAGCGGAACGGGCTCGGAGGTGATGACGCGCATCGCGGCGCCGATGGTGGGCGGTATGGTGACCGCGCCCCTGCTCAGCATGCTGGTAATGCCTGCCGCGTGGTACCTAATGCACCGGTGGCCTAAACCGCACCCCGCAGAAAAAGCCCCTGGACCGTTCAAGCCGGCTGCCGCGCAAGACTCCTCAACAAGCGACGTACTTCCCTCAGCCTTGGAAAGAAATCCATGAGATTACTCGCTGCACTTTGGGGCTTGGCACTCACTGCATTTGCCGCGTTTCTACAACTGACATGGAGCAGGTCACTTCGCAAGCGATTAGCGGCGTTTATCGCGAATAGGGCGGGGCCGGGAATACGGGGGCAATATCATTCGGCCTGACATGGGCGATGACGACTTCCTTGTCCATAGCCCGATATGGCTTGGTTCTGCGCGATGGCGGGCCTTCGAGGCAGCACGGCGTCATGTGATGGCGCAGGGTTTTCAACCCGAAGCGCTATCGTCCCAGTGCTGGAATGGGCCAGCGCCGAAGGCATTGCGAACCACAGTGATGCCGTCAACGCTTAAACCAAGTGAACACGGCAGCTTTCAACCGTTGGGGTCGTGTGGCATGTCGGCCTTCTTGAGCTTTGCCAGTTGGGGGATGTGATCAGACGCGAGCTCGACTAGGGCATGCAGATCGCAGCCTTAGGTTTTGTGCCAAGGAATCAAGTCTAGAAGCCATGCCAGACCTAAAGGTGACCTTGCGATTACGGTTCTGAAATCTCTGCGTAATGCTCGACACCTTACCTGTGCAATATGCGCCGTCGAGTGGTCAATCGTCGGTGCTTGCCTACAGTGCATACCGCGTGCAGGCACGGAAGATGGCCTTTCCTTGCAATGCGAAAGCGCAGGATTTTTGTTCTATCAGCACTCCCTCCAACTACCTAAGGAGCTTCATATGGAGCTTAACGAAACACCTAACCAAACCTGTATTCAAGCCTGCATTGCTTGCGCCACGGCCTGCAATCAATGCTTTGCCGCATGTCTCCGGGAAGTTGACGTCAAGATGATGGCGCGTTGCATCGCACTTGATGTGGATTGCGCGGCTATGTGTAGCCTGGCCGTCAACGCGATGGCCCGCAACAGCGAACACGCGCAGGCCATCTGCGCCCTGTGCGCCAAGATCTGCAGGGCGTGCGGCGATGAATGCGCCAAGCATGACGCGCAGCATTGCAAGGCCTGCGCCGAAGCTTGCTACCAATGCGCCGATGAGTGCGCCGCCATGACATCGGCCCATTGAGCGTCCCGTGAACAACAGGAGAACTCCATGAAAAAACCATTCCTGATCCAGAAGCACTCGGTCGCTGCAGCACTTCTTGTGGCCGCGGTTGCTGCACCTTTTGCGCTCCATGCCCAGTCAGGGCCATCCTCAGGTTCCAAGACAGCCGGGATGGATCACTCAGCATCAGATGCAAAGATGAACATGCAGTCCATGATGAAGGAGAACAACGAGAAAATGGCCGCTGTGCCGATGACGGGCAATGCCGATGTGGATTTCGCGCAGATGATGCGCATTCACCACCAAGGCGCAATCGACATGGCCAAGAGCCTATTGCGCGATGGCAAAGATCCGCAAATGCTGAAGATGGCAAAGGACATCATTTCGGCGCAGAAAAAGGAAATCGCTGTGCTAGATGCGTTCCTAGCTCGCAACAGCAAGGCGGCTTCAGGTTCTGCTAAGACCCGTTGACACCATCCCTGCAGTTCTGGGGAGCGCCGTTATGCTGGGCGCTCATTGATCAACCTGGATTCAGCAGCTGGAGCGCCTTCGCAAGCTCGGATGCGGGAACTACTGCCTCGCCTGCGGACACGGTAGACAGGGCGCCCGCCTGGTGCAGCTTGCGCCACTGGAATAGCTGATTCGGGTTCACTTCGTGGCGCCGGGCAACCATGGAAACAGAGTTACCTGGCTCGTAGCTTTCGCGGACCATCTGCAGCTTGTCTTGCAGTGACCAGCGCCGACGCCGCTCTGGCCCGACCACCGCCGATGCACTCTCAGACTTCATGTTGGTCATAAATACAGTCATATGCCTACCTCTTATCTTAGGTGGGTGACTGTGTCCTGAGATTCAGGGGGCTATCTCAGTGACGCGGCGCACACTCCGATGCAAAAGAGCAGGTGCACGACCTGATTTTTCAGGGCTGCCATGACAACGCAGCTTTGCTTCTGCGACTCTCAGGGAAGTGGGGTCATATGCTCAGCACATCGCGATGAGGCTGAAACGGCATCTAGTTGACGGCTAACCACATTCCACATAATCATCGCTGCGCGCGATTGCGCATCCGTCGTTGTTGCTGAGCACGATGACGGGCCGCCCGATGAGCGCAGGACGGAAAACGCGCTCGCAACTCACATAGAAGTTGTTGCCGTCGACAAGCGCGAACATGGCTATTTCCGAAAGCGTTTGATGCTGGCGGTGACCACACCCCAGACTTCTACCATCTGGCCCTCGCGCGGGATGATGTCGGGGTAGGTGGGATTGGCGGTGCGCAGCTTGAACTGTCGGAACCGCTGATGCAGATATTTCACGGTGAATTCACCGTCCACGATGGCCACGACCACGCTTCCATGCTCGGGCTTCAGTGCACGGTCAACGATCAGCACGTCACCATCCGCGATACCAGCATCGATCATTGATTCGCCCGATACGCGGACCATGAAGGTGGCTTGGGGGTGGGTGATAAGCTCAGCTGCGCGTGGCCGCAAGGTCCTCAGCGGCGTTTGGAAAGCCGGCGCGGACGCAGTCTCCGACCAAGTGGATCCGCAAGGCGAGCCGGTCACGAGCACGGGTTGGTTGTGGATGGGAAGGAAAGACATGTGCGATACCTGTATGGATGCACAGTATAGGTCTGAGCCTCAGGTCTGGCGCCAAAAAACAAGCCTTGCTATTTCGGCTACCCCACACTCGTGAGTCGAAAGGCGACGTCTTGCCGTCGCAGCGCCAAAAGTTGCGGCGGACCAAACAAGGAAAAATGCCTGCGTTGAACAGACATTTTTGGACGAGCGCAAAAAAAATCCCGTCACTGTCGGGAGGCAACAGTGACGGGTAAAGGGCAATGATGAACTGTCAGCTCACACTACTGTCTGGGGCACGTTGAATTAACGACTTTTCCCAGATGAGCCAGAGGAACCTCCGGAAGAACTAGAGCTTCCCGAAGAATTTGAGCCTCCGGAAGAACCAGAGTCACTGGACGAGCTCGAAGACTTGTCATCGTTCTTGTGGCTCTGGCGGCCAGCTTCAGCGTGCTGTTCGCTTGTGCCGCCTTGCGTGCCAGAGCCTTTGTTACCTTGGTTCTGGCCTTGACTTGTAGACATAGCAATCTCCTTTAGGTAAGTGCAAAAATTTGCACAACTGAATTTTGCTATTCCTACTGCGGCGGAAAATTCACCAAGTGCTAACTTGAACGTAAGACAAATGCTCAGCGCAGCTGCTGGAAATTTAACCTCTACGCGGCACAACAACTGGGTGCTTTCATACAGTTTTGTCCAAGACGTGCACCACGTCTTCGTCGTCGATGGAGCAGACTTTGTGCTGTGATTTCGAGTGCTTCGCCCGGTCCGCGAGTCGGGAATAAAAGTCGGCGACTTGGCGCAGATCCTGCTCGTCCAGATCCTCTATGCCTATCATGCGGTTGCTTGCATGCCGATTTGCTGCCAGTAGTTCGTTGAGCTTCAAATGCACAGCCACGCTGTCCTTGTTCTGGCTTTGCTGGATCAGGAACACCATCAGAAAAGTCACGATAGTGGTCAGCGTGTTGATGACCAGTTGCCAAATTTCGGAAAAATTGAACATCGGCCCTGTCACTGCCCAGATCAATATGATCGCGAGAGCCAAGCAGAACATGGTCGGAGACCCGGCCCAGCGTGTGACGCGAGAGGCGAAATGGTCGAAGGCGCTTTGTATGTCGGAGTGAGCAGCGTAAGAAGGGCTATTGGTGGAGGGCATCGAGCCCAATTCATCTGTGCTGGTTGTTGTTGTGTTTTTTTCGAGCATGGTGCAATTTCCTCGTTCAACGGTCTATTCACGCAACACGCGACGCAGGCACCCAGCCCGGGCGCCGCGTTGAAGCGAATAGGTGCGATCTAGTAGTCTTTGCGGGACTACTTGGACAGGCGGTGTGCCAAGTGAATCTGGCATTTAAAGACTTTGTTCAGTTGACGCAAGGCATCCTCCTTCCGCTGGGACGACTCTGCTGCCGTGCAGTCCGCGGGAATCCAGACTTTGTAGCCCAGCATTCGAGCGTCCGTAGCGGTGAGCATCACGCACATGTCGGCTGCTAGGCCAACAATCGTCACCTTCTCAGCTTTCATCTGGAGCAGCAGGTGCTGGAGGGGAGTTGAATGAAAAGCCGAATGCTGAGGTTTCAAGATCACCAAATCCTCAGGAGCGGGTGCAAGGAGACGGGCCATTTCTCCCCGCTTGCCTTCAAGGCTGCAGCAAGCCGCGAGGATGTCGCGAAACTCGCTGTGCCACGTGCCATAGTTGTCGTTAGCATAAATGCACGACAGCCCGCGGCGTGCATACCGCGCCTTCAGTTTGGAAATTGCCTGTGCGGCTTCAAGAGCGCTGGGCAAGATGTCTTGCGCGGTTGGAAAATCCAACGGATTGATCACGTCCACCAGCAGCAAAACATCCTGGCTTTTGGGTATTACTGTGCGTTTCAATAGAGGCGAGCGTGGCACAACCCCTCCTCACAGCATCGAGTCGCGCTGTTGCTCGGCACGCGAGGCGCCGATCGCAGTTTCCACCTGCTTGACTTCTTCAGGTGGCGGTAGCACGGCAGGCATGCCCAGGCTCTGGATCCAAAGTTCACGGCACCAGCCTTTGGAATGGTAGAGATGATGGTCCTCATCCTTCTCCACCTTCTCGTGCGCCGCCTTCAGCACCTTGGCTGTGTTGCCCGTAGCGGCTTCAGCGACCTTCCCGAGCAATTCCCAATTCGCATGGTCTTTCGTTTCCGCGTGCACCACGCATTCGCAGGCAACGAGTTCGGCGGCGGCCGGGTTACCGCCTTGCTTGGCCAGCTCCATGGCCTGGACCAGCGATTCGCCAATGTGCTTGACTACCGCGCGCGAAGGCACTGCTTCGTCGGCATCGATGTTCAGCAGTTCGCAGGTCGTGCGCACCACGTTCTGGTGGTTGAGCGTCTCTTCGAGGTAGCCTTCCCATTCTTCCTTGAGGTCGGCGTTGTTTGCACAGGTGAGGGCGGTTCGGTACACCTGTTCGCCACCAAGCTCCGTTTCCATCATCTGCAAAAGCAGATCTTTCAGCTGCGATTCATCGTAAGACTTTTTGGCCATGACGCACTCCTAATAAGAAGGAGGACATCATCGTCCTAGAGGCAATGGGGGGTTGTAGGCTTTATCCGGTCGCCGTGTAGGCAGAGATTGAGGTCTCAACGGGAAAGGACAGGCACGTCGATCCGCTGCGTGAGCGCAGAGTTTGAGCGGAGCATGAGTCAGTGAAAAACGACAAGCAGACCTCTGAGCCCCACTTCAAGCTCATGATCTTGATGCCATACCGTCCATCAAAAAAGCGGTCGCGTAATCGCGAACGGTGGGTCGCACCAACACCACTGTTTTGACGGGCAAAAAAAATGGGTAGAGATCGTTGCCGATCTTCTACCCACTTCCTACCCAATTACGCTGGGAAACGGCTTGTAATCAAGCTAATTTGGTGCCGGAGAGATGAATCGAACACCCGACCTTCTCATTACGAATGAGCTGCTCTACCGACTGAGCTACACCGGCTGAAGAATTAAATTATATACCAGAATGATAGCTTGTCACGCGATCAACTTCATTTTTTGAGCCGAGTATGACGCTGACACGTTCATGCAGCTGCGTGGGCTGCAGTTCGAGGATGCGCTGCTTGCCGTTGGTCGAGGCGCCGCCGGCCTGTTCGACCAGCCAGCTCATGGGGTTGGCTTCATACATCAGGCGCAGCTTGCCGGCCTTGTTGGGTTCGCGCTGGTCCCAGGGGTACATGAAGATGCCGCCGCGCATCAGGATGCGGTGCACGTCGGCGACCATGGAGGCGATCCAGCGCATGTTGAAGTTCTTGCCGCGCGGGCCTTCCTCGCCGGCCAGGCATTCGTCGACGTAGCGCTTCACGGGTGCGTCCCAGTGGCGCATGTTCGACATGTTGATGGCGAATTCCTGGGTGTCGGCGGGAATGCGGATGTTTTCGCGCACCAGCACGAACGAGCCTTGCTCGCGGTCCAGCGTGAACATCGCCACGCCGTCGCCGACGGTGAGCACCAGTGTGGTCTGCGGGCCGTAGATGCAATAGCCGGCAGCAACCTGCTCGAGGCCGGGCTGCAGGAAGTCGGCGTCATGCACTCCGGGGTGGCCTTCGGGCTTCTTGAGCACGCTGAAGATGGTGCCGATGGAGACGTTGACGTCGATGTTGGACGAGCCGTCGAGCGGATCGAACATCAGCAGGTATTCGCCCTGGGGATAGCGGTTGGGCACCACGTAGATGCCTTCCATTTCCTCGGAGGCCATGCCCGCGAGGTGGCCGCCCCATTCGTTGGCTTCGATCAGCACTTCGTTGGCGATGATGTCGAGCTTCTTTTGCACTTCGCCCTGCACGTTCTCGGAGCCGGCCGAGCCCATGACGTCGCCGAGTTCGCCCTTGTTGACGGCAAAGCTGATGCGCTTGCAGGCGCGCGCGACAACTTCAAGCAGCAGGCGCAGTTGGGGAGGAATGCGGCCGTCGACGCGTTGCTGTTCGACGAGGTAGCGGGTCAGGCTGGGACGTTTGCTCATGGCGGAAATCCAGTAATTACAAAAAAGGTGTGCCGCAGACGCCGGGTAGGCGTCCGCGGTCTTTCAGTCGGCGAGGGCGCGGGTCACGACTTCGCGCACGTCATTGCTGAGGTCGGGGCGGGCGGCGACGCGGGCAATGGCTTCGCGCGCGGCCGTGCGGTAGGGCTCGGCGAGTTTCTTCCAGCGGTCCAGGGCGCGCGCCAGGCGGGCCGCGACCTGCGGGTTGATGGCGTCGAGCTCGATCACGCGCTCGCTCCAGAACAGGTAGCCGGCCGCGTCCAGGCGGTGGAAGGCGCCCGGGTTGCCGCTGCAGAAGCTGAAGATCACGCTGCGCGCCCGGTTGGGGTTCTGCAGCTGGAAATCGGGGTGCTTCATCAGCTGCTTGACGGCCGGCAGCACCTGGCCGCCGCGGTCGGTGGCGCCGGCCTGCAGCGCAAACCACTTGTCGAGCACCAGCGCCTCGGTCTTGAACAGCGCGTGGAAGCGCGCCAGCGCATCGGCTGCCAGCGGGTGGCCGCTGTGGACCAGCGCGGACAGCGCGGCCATGCGGTCGGTCATGTTGGCCGCGTCCTTGAAGGCCTGATAGGCACGGCCGGGCCAGACGCTGTCGCCGCTGCGGCGCGCATCCAGGCACAGCATGGACAGCGCCAGACCGGTCAGCGCGCGCCGGCCCGACGACACCGGGTCGGGCTTGTAGGCGCCGGTGTCCTGGTGGTTGTCCCAGGCCCAGGCCCAGTCGGCCTGCAAGGCGGCGGCCAGTTGCTGGCGCAGGGTTTCGCGCACGGCATGCACGCGCTGGGGGTCGACCTCGTCGAGCTGTTCCGAAAGATAGCTTTCCGAAGGGAGGCTCAGCACCAGTTCCTTGTAGGCCGCATCCAGCGTGGGATGGCGCAGCACGCTGCGCATGGCTTCGACAAAGGGCAGGGGCAGCAGGTTCTGGGCAATCTCGCCATCGGCCTGCACGACCACGGCCGGGTTGTTGATCGCGCCCAGCGCGATGCGCAGCGCCAGGCGCTGGCCGGCTTCCCAGCGGTTGAACGCATCGCTGTCCTGCGCCAGCAGGGTCAGCAGCGCTTCGTCGCTGTAGTCGTACTGCAGGCCCACCGGAGCGGTGAAGCCGCGCAGCAGCGAAGGCACGGCAGGCTGGGTCACGCCGCTGAACACAAAGCTTTGTTCGGCTTCGGTCAGCACCAGCAAGCGGGTGTCGGCCGGGCTGCCGGCCATGCCGGCGGTGTCGAGCAGCTGCACGGTCTGGGCCGCGCCGTCCTCGGTCAGCAGGCCGACTTCGACGGGAATCACGAACGGCAGCTTTTCGGGCTGGCCGGGCGTGGGCGCGCAGCTTTGGCGCAGCGTCAGCGTATAGGTCTGGGCCGCAGCGTCATAGACGCCGCTGGCCGCGACCTGGGGCGTGCCCGCCTGGCTGTACCAGCGCTTGAATTGCTCCAGGCGCTCGCTCAGCGCGCTGCCCGGGTTGGCGTCGGCAATGGCCTGGGCGAAATCGTCGCAGGTCACGGCCTGGCCGTCATGGCGCTCGAAGTACAGCGCCATGCCCTTGGCAAAGCCTTCGCGGCCCACCAGGGTGTGCATCATGCGCACGACTTCCGCACCTTTTTCGTAGATGGTGACGGTGTAGAAGTTGTTGATCTCGAGGTAGCTGTCGGGCCGCACGGGGTGGGCCATGGGGCCGGCGTCCTCGGCAAACTGCACCGTGCGCAGCACGCGCACGTCCTCGATGCGCTTGACGGCGCGCGCCGACGGCGTGCCGGCCAGGTCCATGCTGAACTCCTGGTCGCGGAACACCGTGAGGCCTTCCTTGAGGCTCAGCTGGAACCAGTCGCGGCAGGTGATGCGGTTGCCGGTCCAGTTGTGGAAGTATTCATGGCCGACCACGCTTTCGATGTTCGCGTAGTCGACATCGGTGGCCGTGGCCTGGTTCGCCAACACATATTTGGTGTTGAAGATGTTCAGGCCCTTGTTCTCCATCGCTCCCATGTTGAAGTCGCTGGTGGCGACGATCATGAAGCGGTCCAGGTCCAGCGACAGGCCGAAGCGCGCTTCGTCCCAGGCAACGCTGGCCATCAGCGAGTTCATCGCATGCTCGGTCTTCTCGAGATCGCCGGGGCGCACGTAGACCTGCAGCAGATGCTCCTTGCCCGCGCGGCTGGTGATGCGCTGCTCGCGCGCCACGAGCTGGCCCGCGACCAGTGCAAACAGGTAGCAGGGCTTGCGGTGCGGATCGACCCACTTGGCGAAGTGCCGGTTGTCCGGCAGCTCGCCGCTGTCGACCAGGTTGCCGTTGGACAGCAGCACCGGGAACAGCGTCTTGTCGGCGCGCAGCGTCACGGTGTACATCGCCATCACGTCGGGACGGTCGAGAAAATAGGTGATGCGGCGAAAGCCCTCGGCTTCACACTGGGTGAAGAACGTGCCTTCGCTCACATACAGGCCCATGAGCTTGGTGTTCTTCACCGGCGCGCAGGTGGTGAAGATCTCCAGCTCGACGGGCGCGTCGCCCTCGGGCAGGTTCTCGAGCACCAGAGCGTTGCCGTCCATCTTGAACGACGTGCCCTGGCCGTTGACCATCACGCGCGCGAGGTTGAGCTCGTCGCCATCCAGGCGCAAGGCCTTGGCCGGCACGTCGGGGTTGCGGCGCACGCGCATGCGGTTGAGCACGCGGGTCTTGGCCGGGTCGAGATCGAAAGTCAGATCCACGGTGTCGATCCACCAGGCCGGAGCCTGGTAGTCGGCACGTTGTGTGGGTTTCGCTTGTCCTTCACGCAACATGATGTTCCTCCCTTATATGCCTTGCTTGAGCGAGGCTTCGATGAACGCGTCGAGATCGCCGTCCAGCACTTTTTGCGTGGCGGAAATTTCGACGTTGGTGCGCAGGTCCTTGATCCGGCTGTTGTCCAGCACGTACGAGCGGATCTGGTGGCCCCAGCCCACATCGGTCTTGGTGTCTTCGAGCTTTTGCTGCTCTTCCATGCGCTTGCGCATTTCGAAGTCGTAAAGACGCGAGCGCAGACGCTGCCAGGCCACATCGCGGTTGCTGTGCTGGCTACGACCGTCCTGGCATTGCACCACGATGCCGGTCGGGATGTGTGTCAGACGCACGGCCGAGTCGGTCTTGTTGATGTGCTGACCGCCCGCGCCCGAGGCCCGGTAGGTGTCGGTGCGCACGTCCGAGGGGTTGATGTTGATCTCGATCGAGTCATCAATCTCGGGATAGACGAACAGCGAGGCAAAGCTGGTGTGGCGGCCGCCCGACGAATCGAACGGGCTCTTGCGCACCAGGCGGTGCACGCCGGTTTCGGTGCGCAGCAGGCCAAACGCGTATTCGCCTTCGATGCGTATGGTCGCGCTCTTGATGCCCGCGACATCGCCCGGCGTTTCTTCCTGCACTTCGGCCTTGAAGCCCTTGCGTTCGGCATAGCGCAGGTACTGGCGCAGCAGCATGCTCGCCCAGTCGCAGGCTTCGGTGCCGCCGGCGCCGGCCTGGATGTCGATGAAGCAGTTCAGCGGATCGGCTTCATGGCGGAACATGCGGCGGAACTCGAGCTCTTCGACCAGCGGGCGCAGTTTTTCGGTTTCGGCTTCGATGGTCAGCAGACCGTCTTCGTCGTCCTCTTCACGGCTCATCTCGAACAGCTCGGCGTTGTCGGCGAGTTCGTTGGCGAGCTTTTGCAGCGTCAGCACCACGCCGTCGAGCGACTTCTTTTCCTTGCCGAGTTCCTGGGCCTTCTTCGGGTCGTTCCAGACGGTGGGGTCCTCGAGCGAGGCGTTGACGGTTCTCAGGCGTTCGTATTTGGCATCGTAGTCAAAGATACCTCCGTAGATCTGCCGCACGTTGCGTCAGATCTTCGAGGGTATTGCCGATGAGGTTGATGCGTTCTGCTTCCATGATGCGTCCTGTGTGTTCTTGAGAATTAATCGTCGATTTTCTCATGCACAGCGCCCATTCGAACGCAAAGCCCCGGGACCGGGGCTTTTGGGGGCGATTTAAGCCGTAAAAAATGCGCGGCGCGAGCCGCCCCGCAGGGCTTAGAAGCTTTCCCAGTCGCTTTCGTTGCTCACGGCCTTGGGCGCCGCAGGCTTGGGGGCCGCGGGCTTGGGCGCAGGCGCGGCGGCGACACGCGGGGCTGCGGCGGGCGCGGGGCGGGCCGGCGCGTTGACGGCCCGGGGTGCGGGTGCAAGCTTGGGCGGGGCATGAACGACTGGCGCCATGCCGTTGTGTCCCAGATCGAACACGCTGACCACCTTGGACAGCGCTGTGGCCTGGCCTTGCAGCGCGCCCGTGGCGGCCGCGGCTTCCTCGACCAGGGCCGCGTTCTGCTGCGTCATCTGGTCCATCTGGGTCACGGCCTGGTTGATCTGCTCTATGCCCGCGGTCTGCTCATGGCTTGCAGCGGTGATCTCGCCCATGATGTCGGTCACGCGGCGCACGCTGCTGACGATCTCGTCCATGGTCTTGCCGGCCTGGTCGACCTGGCCGTTGCCTTCCTCGACCTTGATGACCGAAGCGTCGATCAACTGCTTGATCTCCTTGGCGGCAGCGGCCGAGCGCTGGGCCAGCGTGCGCACTTCGGAGGCCACGACCGCAAAGCCGCGGCCCTGGTCGCCCGCGCGAGCGGCCTCGACGGCGGCGTTGAGCGCGAGGATGTTGGTCTGGAAGGCGATGGAGTCAATGACGCCGATGATGTCGACGATCTTGCGCGACGAGGCATTGATGTCCGACATGGTCTGCACCACCTGCGACACTGCGGCGCCGCCGCGCACCGCGACCTGAGAGGCGACGCTGGCCAGTTCGTTGGCCTGCTGCGCGTTGGCGGCGTTCTGCTTGACGGTCGATGTCAGTTCTTCCATCGAGGCCGCGGTTTCCTCCAGCGAGCTGGCCTGTTGTTCGGTGCGGGCCGACAGGTCCTGGTTGCCCATGGCGATCTGGCTGCTGGCCGTGGCGATCGAGTCCGTGCCCTGGCGCACCTGGCCGACGATCTGCTGCAGGCTGC
>Ga0302347_1003297_pt1 | contig 14477 bp, 10 predicted proteins | sample PhyWR1_FD_202178 | JGI IMG/M metagenome (GOLD analysis project Ga0302347, IMG submission 202178) | Leaf surface microbial communities from wheat plants in UC Gill Tract Community Farm, Albany, California, United States - DLSL W.R1 (v2)... | ecosystem: Host-associated > Plants > Phyllosphere >...
GGGGCCCTCGTACCCTCGACCTGGATATCCTGCTGTTTGGCGATCACCTGATCGACCAGCCGCGCCTGAAAGTGCCCCACTACCAGATGCACCTGCGTGCGTTTGTGTTGTACCCGTTGGCCGAACTGGCGCCCGCCGCATTGCAATTGCCGGATGGCAGACGCCTCAGCGCCCTGCTTGAAGCCTGCCCGTTTGTCGGCCTGGAACGGCTTCCAGTTGCTGAATCGCGTCAGTAACAGCGGTAACACCGCAGTCGTAACAATGCGGTAACACATCCAATTGACTTCCCGTGTCCTCCTCACGACTATAGGCGTCCCGCTGCCGCCAACCCGGCGCTAAGGGCGCAATCCAGGCCTTATAAGCACTGCTCTCAAGACAGTGCGCCTGTATAAACGAAGACTCACGCGCGTTACTCGCTGTTTCCAAGCGCCTGAACGAGGACCCTTTTCATGCCAGACATTACCCTGACCACCTTGCAGAGCCTCAAGCTCAAAGGTGAAAAAATCGCCATGCTGACCTGCTATGACGCCACTTTCGCCCACGCCAGTTGCCAGGCCGGGGTCGAGGTGTTGCTGGTGGGCGACTCCCTGGGCATGGTTCTTCAAGGGAATGACAGCACACTGCCTGTGACCACGGATGAACTGGCGTACCACACCGCCAGCGTCAAGCGCGGCAATGATGGTGCTTTCATCATCGCCGACCTGCCGTTCATGGGGTACGCCACCCTCGAACAAACCTTCCTGAACGCCGGCAAACTGATGCAGGCCGGCGCCCACATGGTCAAGGTCGAAGGCGCCGTATGGCTTGCCGAGTCGATCCGCCTGCTGGCTGAGCGCGGCGTGCCGGTGTGCGCGCACATGGGCCTGACCCCGCAGTCTGTTAACCTGCTCGGCGGCTATAAAGTGCAAGGCCGTCAGGAAGCCCAAGCGCGACAGATGCGTGCCGACGCAATCGCCCTGGAGCAAGCCGGCGCCGCAATGATTCTGCTGGAATGCGTACCGAGCGAACTGGCCGCTGAAATCACCCAGGCCGTCAAAGTACCGGTGATTGGAATTGGCGCCGGTTCGGCCACCGATGGCCAGGTACTGGTGCTGCACGACATGCTCGGGCTGTCGATCAGCGGCCGGGTTCCGAAGTTCGTCAAGAACTTCATGCTCGGCCAGGACAGCATCCACGCCGCCTTGAGCGCCTATGTCGCCGAAGTCAAAGGCGTGACCTTCCCCGGCGCCGAACACGGATTTTCTGCATGAACACCGTAAAAACCGTACGAGAACTGCGATCGGCCGTGGCCCATGCGCGCAAGGCCGGCAAACGCATCGGCTTTGTGCCCACCATGGGCAACCTGCACAGCGGCCACGCCACGCTGGTGACCAAGGCCGCGCAGCAGGCCGAGTTCGTGGTGGCGAGTATCTTCGTCAACCCACTACAATTCGGGGCCGGCGAAGACCTGGAGAAATACCCCCGCACCTTGGCCGCCGACCAGGAAAAACTCCTGCAGGCTGGCTGCAACCTGCTGTTCGCGCCGACCGTCGAAGAGATGTACCCCGACGGCATGGCCGGCCAGACCCGCGTCAGTGTCCCGCAATTGTCCGAAGGTCTGTGTGGCGCCAGCCGCCCCGGTCACTTCGAGGGCGTGGCCACGGTGGTCAGCAAGCTATTCAATATGGTTCAGCCAGACATCGCGGTGTTTGGTCAAAAGGACTACCAGCAACTGGCCGTGATTCGCGCCATGGTGCGCGACCTGAACATGCCGATCCAGATCATCGGCGAACCCACCGTACGCGCCGACGACGGCCTGGCGCTGTCCTCGCGCAACGGTTACCTCAGCGATGAACAACGTGCCATCGCGCCGGTGCTGTACCGCAGCCTCAGCCAGATGGCCGCTGCGATCAAATCCGGCGATCGCGATTTCGCCAGGCTGCGCGCCGAACAGGTGGAGCAGATCGAAGCCGCCGGGTTGCGCCTGGATTACCTGGAAGTGCGTCAGGGCATAAATCTGCGCCCGGCCACGGCCGAAGACCGTGACCTGGTGATTCTGGTCGCCGCCTATCTGGGCGCAACCCGCCTGATCGATAACCTGCACTTGACCCTCGACTGACCCTGCCGACACTCCGCCATTGCTCCGCCCGCTGTGCCGGTATAAAAAAGTACCGGCTACAGCACAGACAAAGCCAAGACATATGCCCACGCTAGGTTTAATGTAATCGCCCTGCGCTATGGTTAGCGCTGTCTGGAACCCAGCCCTTGATAAAAGACTGGATGTTCCGGGCTTTGAAGTGTCCTAAAGGCAGTCCCCGTAATAAAAGGAAACCCGCAGCGATGGCGTACTACCGCACTCCTCATGACGTTACCGCTCTGCCCGCCTGGCAAGCGCTCACTCAACACCGCCAAGCCATGCAGGATTTCAGCATGCGCGAAGCGTTCAATGCCGATCCCCAGCGTTTTTCCCAATTCACCTTGAGCAGCTGCGGACTTTTCCTCGATTACTCGAAAAACCTGATTACCAGCGAAACCCGTGACCTGCTGGTGGCCCTGGCCAAGGAAGTCAATCTCAAGGGCGCCATCGATTCGCTGTATGCCGGCGACCCGGTCAACTCGTCCGAAGGCCGCCCGGCCCTGCACACGGCACTGCGCCGTCCGGTGGGCGACAAGTTGTCGGTCAACGGCGTGAACATCATGCCGGACGTGCACAAAGTGCTGAATCAGATCACTGATCTGGTCGGCCGCATCCATGACGGTTTGTGGCGTGGCTACACCGAAAAACCGATCACCGACGTGGTGAACATCGGTATCGGTGGCTCGTTCCTCGGCCCGGAGCTGGTCTCCGAAGCCCTGCTGTCCTACGCTCATAAGGGCGTACGCTGCCATTACCTGGCGAACATCGACGGCAGTGAGTTCCACGAACTGACCATGAAGCTGCGCGCCGAGACCACGCTGTTTATCGTCTCGTCGAAATCCTTCAACACCCTGGAAACCTTGAAGAACGCCCAGGCCGCACGCGCATGGTACCTGGCCCAGGGTGGCTCGGAAGCCGAGCTGTATCGCCACTTTATTGCGGTGTCGAGCAACAACGCGGCAGCCGTGGCCTTCGGTATCCGCGAAGAAAACATCTTCCCGATGTGGGATTGGGTCGGCGGCCGTTACTCGCTGTGGTCGGCCATCGGCTTGCCCATCGCCCTGGCCATCGGTATGTCCAACTTCAAGGAATTGCTGTCCGGCGCCTACACCATGGACCAGCATTTCCAGAACGCGCCGTTCGAAGCCAACATGCCCGTGCTGCTGGGCCTTTTGGGCGTGTGGTACGGCAATTTCTGGGGTGCGCAGAGCCATGCGATCCTGCCGTACGACCACTATCTGCGTAACATCACCAAGCACTTGCAACAGCTGGACATGGAATCCAACGGCAAGAGCGTGCGCCAGGACGGCACGCCGGTGTCCACCGACACAGGCCCGGTGATCTGGGGCGGCGTGGGGTGCAACGGTCAACACGCGTACCACCAGTTGCTGCACCAAGGGACTCAGTTGATTCCGGCCGACTTCATCGTGCCGATTGTCAGCTTCAACCCTGTGTCCGATCACCATCAGTGGCTGTACGCCAACTGCCTGTCCCAAAGCCAGGCGCTGATGCTCGGCAAAACCCGCAGCGAAGCCGAAGCCGAGTTGCGTGACAAGGGCATCGCCGAGGAAGAGGTGCAGAAGCTGGCGCCGCATAAGGTGATCCCGGGCAACCGTCCGAGCAACACGTTGGTAGTCGAGCGCATCAGCCCGCGCCGCCTGGGTGCTCTGGTCGCCATGTATGAGCACAAAGTGTTCGTACAAAGCGTGATCTGGGGTATCAACGCTTTCGACCAATGGGGTGTGGAGCTGGGTAAAGAACTGGGCAAGGGCGTGTACAACCGCCTGACCGGTGCCGAAGAAACCTCGGCCGAGGATGCTTCGACCCAGGGCTTGATCAACTACTTCCGCGGGCGTCACCGCGGCTGATCGCACTGCCCGCAAGGCCAACGTCCGTTTGGACGTTGGCCTTGCCCCCTCCCCACGCTGGGTGCATCTTTATGCCTTGTCCCGACAACAAGAATAAGGACCGCTCATGTTCGATATCAGCACGTTTCCCGCCGCCGATGCCGTCCGCCGGGCAGCACAACTCAGTCAAGAGGACTATCAGCGCCTCTACCGCCAATCCATCGAGCAACCCAATACCTTTTGGGCCGAGCAGGCCAGCGTTTTTCTCGACTGGACAACCCCATGGCATACCGTCCAACTTTCAGATATCAACACCGGTGCCGCCCAATGGTTCGCCGGCGGCCAGTTGAACGTCAGCTATAACTGCATCGATCGCCACCTCCAGCACCGCTCCGATCAGCCGGCCTTCATCTGGGAGGGCGACGATCCTACAAACTCCAGCAAGATCACCTACCGCCAACTGCACCAGAACGTTTGCCGCCTGGCCAACGTGCTGAAAAGCCGTGGCGTGAAGAAAGGTGACCGGGTGTGCATCTACATGCCCATGATCCCCGAAGCCGCCTACGCCATGCTGGCCTGCACGCGCATCGGCGCGGTGCACTCGGTCGTGTTCGGTGGATTCTCGCCGGATGCCCTGCGCGACCGCATCCTGGATGCCGATTGCCGCACCGTGATCACCGCCGACGAGGGCGTGCGCGGCGGCAAGCCGGTGGCGCTGAAAAACAATGTCGACAAAGCCCTGGCCAGTTGCCCGCGTGTCAGCACCGTGCTGGTTGTGCAACGTACCGGCGCGGCCGTGAATTGGAGCGACGGCCGTGACCTGAAATATCAAGAAACCCTGGCCGCCGCCAGCGATGATTGCCCGCCCGAGCCGATGGACGCCGAAGACCCGCTGTTCATCCTGTACACCTCCGGCAGCACCGGCAAACCCAAGGGCGTGCTGCACACCACCGGGGGCTACCTGCTGCAAGCGGCGATGACCTTCAAGTACGTGCTCGACTACCGAGACGGCGAAGTCTTCTGGTGCACCGCCGATGTCGGCTGGGTCACCGGCCACAGCTACATCGTGTATGGACCGCTGGCCAACGGCGCCACCTCGCTGATGTTCGAAGGCGTCCCCAGCTACCCGGATAGCTCGCGCTTCTGGCAAGTGATCGACAAGCACCAAGTGAATATCTTCTACACCGCCCCCACCGCGTTACGCGCCTTGATGCGTGAAGGACACGGCCCGCTGGAAAGCACTTCCCGCGCCAGCCTGCGCCTGCTGGGCAGCGTAGGCGAGCCCATCAACCCGGAAGCCTGGGACTGGTACTTCAACGCCGTGGGCGAACAACGTTGCCCGATTGTCGATACCTGGTGGCAGACCGAAACCGGCGGCATCATGCTCAGCCCGCTGGTCAGTGCCCAGCGCATCAAACCCGGCTGCGCTACCCAGCCGATGTTTGGCGTGCAGCCGGTGTTGCTGGACGAACACGGCCACCCTTTCACTGGCCCAGGCAGCGGCGTGCTGGCAATCCAGGCCAGCTGGCCGGGGCAGATCCGCAGCGTCTACGGCGATCCGCAACGCATGATCGACACCTATTTCAAACCCTACCCTGGCTATTACTTCACCGGCGACGGCGCGCGCCGCGATGAGGATGGCGATTACTGGATCACCGGGCGCATCGACGATGTGATCAACGTCTCCGGCCACCGCATCGGTACTGCCGAAGTGGAGAGCGCTTTGGTTCTGCACGACCAAGTGGCCGAAGCCGCGGTGGTGGGCTATCCCCATGATGTGAAGGGTCAGGGCATCTATGCGTTTGTCACGCCCATGAACGGCGTGGAGCCCAGCGATGCGCTGAAAAAACACCTGTTGGAACTGGTCAGCCAGGAAATCGGCAGCTTTGCCAAGCCGGAACTGCTCCAATGGGCACCGGCCCTGCCGAAAACCCGTTCCGGCAAGATCATGCGCAGAATTCTGCGCAAGATTGCCTGCAACGAGCTGGACAGCCTCGGCGACACCTCAACCCTGGCCGACCCCAGCGTAGTGGACGGCCTGATCGACAAACGCTTGAACCGATAGGAAGCCTCACGTCGCCATGGAATTTATCCGCAGCCGTATCGAAAGCCAGTTGATGAGTCTGACGGGGCTGTCACTGGGCCAGTTGGACCTGGAGAACCCCAAGGGCGATCCAGGCCTGTTCGGGCCGGATTCGGTCAGTTGGCAAGTGCATGGCGACTTCAGCAGCATGCTGATCGGCGGGATCAGCGCATTGATGCTGCAAGCCCTGCACCCCTTGGCCCTGGCCGGGGTGTGGGACCACTCGAACTTTCGCCAGGACATGCTTGGACGCCTGCGACGTACCTCGCAGTTCATTTCCGGCACCACCTTTGGCGCACGCAAGGACGCTGATTGGCTGATCGAGAAAGTGCGCACTATCCACCTGCAAGTGGTCGGCCACGCCCCGGACGGGCGCCCCTACGCGGCGAGCGATCCGGCGCTGCTGACGTGGGTGCATGTGGCGGAAGTGAGCAACTTTCTCGCCGCCCATCTGCGCTATCGCAACCCACGCCTCTCAGGCGCCGATCAGGACGGTTACTACGACGAGATCGCGCTGGTCGCCGAACGCTTGGGCGCGCAGAACGTACCGCGTTCCAGGCAGGAAATTTCTGAGTATCTAGAGCGCATCCGCCCCGAACTGCTATGCGACGAGCGCAGCCGGGAAGTGCTACGCCTGCTGCTCAATGCGCCCGCGCCCAGCCCCTTGGCCAAGCCGTTTGGCGCTTTGATGATGCAGGCCGGCATCGACCTACTGCCGGATTGGGCCAGTGAAATGCTCGATCAGCATCAGAGCCCGCTGCAGCGCCGGATGATCCGAGCCGGGGTCAAGCGCAGCGCACCGTTGCTACGCTGGGCGATGCGCGATGGTTCGGTGCAGCGCGCCCATCGACGGATGGGGTTGCTGTAGGCCGCATCCCTTAGCTGGTAGACTTCGCGCCCTCATTGCCCACATTTACCTAAAGCAAGGCGCGCTCCATGTCTCCCCTGAACCAGGCGCTGCGCGCCGCCCTCGACCATCGCCAAGACTTGATCCACGAGCTGCATGCTCAAGGCACCGATTGCTACCGACTGTTTCACGGCAGCCAGGAAGGCGCCGGCGGCTTGACCATCGACCGCTATGGCCCGCAGTTGCTGGTGCAGAGTTTCCATCAGTCACTGCAAGCATCCGACTTGCTGGACCTGCATCGACAGATCAACCAGCACATGGGCATGGAGTTGCTGCTGGTGTACAACGACCGCTCCCGAGGCAACTCGCGGATCGATCGCGAAGACTCGGTGTACCGCGCCGAACCCGCCGCTCTGCAAGACCTGGTGGGCCACGAGTGGGGCCTCAATTACCGTGTGCGCGGACGGCATGCCGGGCAGGACCCGCTGTTGTTTCTCGATCTGCGCAACACACGTGGCTGGGTCAAAGAACACGCCGCCGGCAAGAGCGTGCTGAACCTGTTCGCTTACACCTGCGGTGTGGGCCTGAGCGCCGCCGCTGGGGGTGCTCGGGAGGTGTGCAACTTGGACTTCGCCGAAGGTAACCTGGCGGTCGGTCGCGAAAACGGCCAGCTCAACCCCCACCTGCAAACGATGAACTTCGTGCAATCGGACTACTTCCCCGCCATTCGCCAATTGGCCGGCCTGCCGATCACTCAGCGTCGCGGGCAGAAACTGCCCAGCTACCCGCGCCTGGAGCAGCGCCAATACGACCTGGTATTGCTCGACCCACCCGCCTGGGCCAAGAGCGCCTTCGGCACCGTCGACCTGTTGCGCGACTATCAGAGCCTGCTCAAGCCCGCCTTGCTCACCACCGCCGATAACGGCGTGCTGATCTGCTGCAACAACCTGGCAAAGGTCAGCATGGACGACTGGCGTGAACAGGTGCTGCGCTGCGCGGAAAAAGCCGGGCGCCCTGTACGTGATTGGAAAGTGATGACTCCGGGCGCGGATTTCCCATCGCAAGATCACCAGCCGCCCCTGAAAACGCTGATCCTGCAGCTGTAAGATTCGTCCCAAACGCCCGGCTCTTCGGAACCGAAAACCCGTGCCATACTCCAAGGCACTCCTTGTTCGACATAGATGGCGTCACCCATGCCCAAAGGATTGATCCGCGCCGCCGGCGCCTTGTTGACTGCCCTGGCCTTGTACAGCTTGCTGGGCTTTTTGATCCTCCCCGGCATTGGCCTTCGCATTGCCAACCAACAATTGGCCGAGTACGCCACGGTGCCAGCACGCATCGAGCGGATCGAACTGAACCCGTTCAGCCTTGAGCTGACGGTCTGGGGCCTGAAAATAGGTGACCCGGGCAAGGAGCAGCTGGGCTTCGAGCGTCTGTATGCCAACCTTCAGGTCGACAGCCTTTGGACCCGCGCCCTGCATCTGGCCGATGTGCAACTGGACAAGCCCAAGACCGAATTGCTGTTCGACAAATCCGGCCAATTGAACCTGGCGCAGTTGTTCAAACTACCACCCAGTGAGCCAACACCGACTGATCCTGACGCCAAGCCCTTCCCGCTGCGTGTGGACAACATCAAACTGGCCGGTGGCTATTTGCACTTTGAGGACTTGCGCCCCAGCGAGCCCATCGAATTCCTCTACGACAAACTCGACTTCGAACTGAAGAACCTCAGCACCCTGCCTGAGGACAATGCCGACATGACCCTGGTCGCGGCCGGCCCCGAGGGCGGGCATATCGACTGGAAAGGCAATTTCAGCCTGGTGCCGATCACGTCCCAGGGCACCCTGAAGGTCACCGACGGCAAAATGAAAGCCTGGTGGCCGTATGTGCGCGACGCACTGCCCTTGGTGCTTGAAGATGGCGTACTCAATTTCAGCACCGAATACACCTTCAGCCTGGCCAAAGAAACCCAACTGAACCTGACCAACACCGCCGCCAGTATCGCGCCGTTTGCCATCAAGGCGCCGGACGGCCGGCCACTGGTACGATTGGAGCGTCTGGACGTCAGCGACACCACCGTGGACCTGGCCAAACAGCAAGTGGTCGTCGGCAAAATCCGCAGCAATAAGCTCGAAACCTGGGCCGCGCGTGAGGCTGACGGGCAACTGGACTGGCAAAAACTGTTCGCCAGCCAACCGAGCAAACCGGCCAAGGCACCGGAGCCGGCCAGCGCCCCCGCCACCGCCGATTCGCCCAAGGCAGAACCCGCCGCGCCCAGCAAGCCATGGCAAGTGCTGCTCAAGGATGTGCAACTGCGCAACTACCAAGTGCATCTGGCTGATCGTCAGGCCAAGCCTGCGGTCGCACTGGAACTGGGCCCGCTGAACGTCGACATGCAGAACTTCGACAGCCTCAACGGCAGCCCCTTCAACCTGAAAATCGATAGCGGCTTGGGCAAACAGGGCAAGCTGCAGGCCAGTGGTGAGGTCAACCTCAACCCGGTCAGCGCCAGATTGAAAGTCACTACCCAGGACATCGACCTGCGTGTCGCCCAGTCCTATATCAGCCCCTTCATACGCCTGGAACTGCGTAGCGGCATGCTCGGCAGCAATCTTGACGTCAACCTCAAGAGCACCGAACCGCTGGCACTCCAAGTCACTGGCCGGGCTCAGGTCGACCAACTGCACACCCTCGATACGCTCAAGACCCGCGACTTTCTCAAGTGGCAGCGTCTGGTACTCGAAGGCGTGAATTACCAACATGGCCAAAGCCTGTCGATCGATAAGGTCAACCTGCTGCAGCCGTACGCCCGTTTCATGATCAACGATGACCGCACCACCAACGTTGATGACCTGCTGATTCCGCAGCCGGCGGACACTGGCGCCAAGTCGGCGGCCAAACCGGCTGCGAGCAAAGACAAGCCGCTGGGCATTCGCATTGGGCAGATTGCGATCAACGACGGCTCGGCCAACTTTGCCGACTTCAGCCTCACGCCTAACTTCGCCACGGCGATTCAACAGCTCAACGGTCAGATCGGTACCATCGACAGCCGCCAGGCCAAGCCCGCCAGCGTCGACATCAAGGGTAAGGTCGACCGCTATGCGCCCGTGACGATCAAAGGCAGTGTCAATCCGTTCGATCCGATGGCGGCGCTGGACATCGCCACCAGCTTCAAACGGGTCGAACTGACCACCCTCACGCCTTACTCAGGCAAGTTCGCCGGTTTCCGTATCCGCAAGGGCCGCCTGAACCTCGACCTTCATTACGTGATCACCAAAGGCCAACTGAAAGCTGAAAACAAAGTGGTGGTCGAACAGCTGCAATTGGGTGAAAAAGTCGACAGTGCCGATGCGGTGGATTTACCGATTCGTCTGGCCATTGCACTGCTCAAAGACAGTGACGGCAAGATATCCATCGAGCTGCCCGTCAGTGGCGACCTCAATAACCCCCAATTCAGCGTTATGCCGATCGTTTGGCAGACCCTGCGAAACCTGGTGGTTCGCGCCGCCACGGCGCCTTTCAAATTCATTGGTGGGCTGGTCACCGGCGGTGGTGCCGAAGACTTGGGCAACGTCTCTTTCGCACCGGGCTCCAGCGCATTGAGCAAGGACGCCGAAGGCGCGCTGAATAAACTGGCCACAGCGCTTAAAGAACGCCCTACCCTGCGCCTGGAAATCGAAGGCACCGCCGCCGCCAGCAGCGACGGGCCATTCCTGGCTGAACAGCGCTTGGAACGCGAATACCAATACAACTACTACAAGATGCTGCAACGTCGGGGCGACAAAGTCCCGGCCCAGGCCTCCCTGTTGCAAGTACCGGAAAGCGAGAAAGCGCCCCTGCTGGAAGGCATCTACCGAACCCGCTTGAAACAGCAGCCGCCCGCGGAGTGGAAAGACCTGAGCCGAGACGAGCGTTCGGCGAAGCTTAAGGACGGCGTGATCAAGTTCTGGAGCACCAGTGATGTGCTGTTGCGCCAATTGGGTCAAGACCGTGCCAGTACCATCAAGGACTACTTGGTGGATAAAGGGCAATTGGAAGACGATCGGGTTTACTTCATTGATGCGCAGTTAGGCCAGGCTGAAAAAGACGGTAGCGTGGTGACGCCAATGCATCTGGATGCCGAGTAGTGAGGGGGCGTATCTAGGCGCATTGTGGCTGGGGCCGTGCTCGTACTGGGGCGCCGGTTCCAGTAGTGTCCGTCCGGCCCGGCCCAGACGCCAAAGACGATGATGCCTACCTCACGCCAAGTCACAGTCTTGGCGTATTTTGAAGGAAGCCCTCAAACGGCTGCAGGCGCAGCCGGTAATTGAGATCAGCCAGCTACCGCAGCCTACGTGGAATGGCCGCTAACTAAGGCACATTAAGCTGGGCCGACGCCATCAACGCACTGGCGACTCTTGACCCATAGCCCAAACTGTTTCATTACCTCAACCACAGGCTCTAACCGCCGTCCGTCGAGTGTGAGCTCATATTCAACCGTGACGGGCACGGTGGGAAATACTGTACGTTTGACGAGACCTGCTTCCTCAAGAGCGCGTAAATCGAGGGTTAACATTCGTTGGGAAATAGCGGGGATGTCCCGCCTAAGCGCATTAAAGCGCTTTGGCCCATCGAGCAGGTATGAGGCAAGGAGCAGACGCCAGCGACCACCGAGCAAACGCATCGCTTCTTCGACCGAGCAGCCAGATATATTGTCTTTCATGGTCAAAATCCTAGACGGATGTAGGTATATTTTTTGTACCTATACTACAAAATAGTGCGTTCTTCCTATTTTATACCTGACATCTAGAATGAGCTGAAGCCACCTTTCTGTTGGAATTGAAAGCGCTTACTCATGCTCTGGAGTCTGTAAATGAAGCTGTACTACATCCCCGCATCTTGCTCCTTATCGCCTCATATCGTCATGAATGAGCTTGGTCTCGACGCCACGCTGGTTAAAGTCGATCACAAGAAACACCTCACCGAATCAGGCGCCGATTACTTCGAGGTCAACAGCTTCGGTTATGTGCCCGCAATCGAGCTGGACGACGGCACTCTCCTGCGTGAAGGCCCAGCAATCGTGCAGTATTTGGGTGACCTGAGGCCGGAGATTGGGCTTGTTCCCCCCAATGGCACCCTGGATCGATACCGACTTCAAGAATGGCTGAGTTTCCTGACGTCGGAGATTCACAAAGGGTTCATTCCGCTGTTGTACGCCACACTCGCAGGTAGATACGTAGACACTGCCAAGCCGAAGTTGGAGAAGCGCTTCGCCTGGATTGACGAACAGTTGAGTACTCGCCCATACCTCATGGGTGATTCCTTCACTGTGGCGGATGCCTATTTGTTCGCATTGACAGGCTGGGGGCAGGCCGCCTGGCTGACCAGTTATTACAAGGCCGACATTCACTTCGACAATTTGCCTAACCTACATGCCTGGTATGACCGGGTTAAAGTGCGTCCTGCCGTTCAAAAAGCGTTGCAAGAAGAAGGTCTTGCGTGAACGAGGGTGTAGGCCGAATCGAGATAGCTATGGACAATCGATGCCAGCTCCCGCGGTGCAGTAGGCTCGCTTGTCGCAGTCGGCCTTAAAATAGAACAGGCCCCGACACAAAGTGCCGGGGCCTGTAATGACCACTTCCGTGTGGTCGGTCGCATGAACCTCAGAGGTGCATTGAGTGGATATCTAACTCACGCGCCGCCGCCGCTAAGTTGTTCAGACGAACTGTTGAGCGTTACTCGGCTTTCAGACCATCAGCCGATACAGCTTTAACGCCTTTGATTTTCTTGGTGATCGCAACAGCAGTGGCTTTCTGCGATTCGGTAACTGGGCTAGCGGAGGACAGGGAAACCACACCTTTGTTGGTTTCGACCTTGATGTCAGTGCCAGGAATGCCTTTCTCGGTTACCAGGTCAGCTTTGACCTTGGTGGTGATCCAAGTATCCGAAGTGGCTTCTTTGGACTTGTCGATGTTGTCAGCCTTAGCAGCGCCGCCAGCCATCAGGCCATCAGCGGAAACAGCGGTAACACCTTTGATTTTCTTGGTGATAGCTACGGCAGTCGCTTTCTGCGAGTCCGAAATTGCTACATCGGAAGACAGGGAAACCACGCCTTTGTTGGTTTCGACCTTGATGTCCGAACCTGGAATGCCTTTTTCGGTCAGCAGATCAGCTTTGACTTTGGTGGTGATCCAGGTATCCGAAGTGGACTCTTTAGCCTTGGTCATCTCGCCAGCAGCCAGGGTCATCGGCGCCTGAGTAGGTTGGGCGAAGGCGGCGTTGGCCATAGCCAGGGTCAGAGCGGTAGCTGTTGCGGTAGCGAGAGCGAACTTCTTCATACGAGTAACTCCTGTTTTATTAAAAGTCTGCAGCGTGTAAACCTCAATGCTGCAGCGTTAACAGGGATATTGCAGGCACTGTGCCAATTCTATTTCTTCGATTAAAACCTTTAAAAACAATAACTTACAAATCAACACTATTTCCGGAATCGTGCATATTGCATGAAGCGCTCAACACCTGCATGCAAGTTGCGGCTTTTGGGTTTGCATTAACCGTCTGATTTTTAGGCATTTTCCAGTAGCCATAAAAAAGGACTCCGAAGAGTCCTTTTTCAGCTTGAGACCTAGGGGTGATTAAACGCCCGAGGCTTTGGCCGCTGCTACGTCCTTGATGGACAGCTTGATACGGCCGCGGTTGTCCACGTCCAGTACTAGCACTTCCACTTCCTGGCCTTCTTTGAGGATATCGGTCACCTTCTCAACGCGAGCGTCGCTCAACATGGAGATGTGAACCAGACCGTCCTTGCCTGGCAGGATGTTGACGAATGCGCCGAAGTCGACGATGCGCTCAACCTTACCTACGTAGATTTTGCCGATCTCAGCTTCTGCAGTGATGCCCAGCACGCGCTGACGTGCAGCTTCCGCAGCTTCCTTGGTTTCGCCGAAGATCTTGATCGAACCATCGTCTTCGATATCGATCGAGGCCTTGGTTTCTTCGCAGATCGCACGGATGGTCGCGCCGCCTTTACCGATAACATCACGGATTTTGTCGGTGTCGATCTTCATCGCGATCATGGTCGGAGCGTTTTCCGACAGTTCGGTACGCGACTGACCAATGATCTGGTTCATCTGGCCGAGGATGTTCAGGCGCGCTTCCAGGGCTTGGCCCAGAGCGATCTCCATGATTTCTTCGGTGATGCCTTTGATCTTGATGTCCATCTGCAGCGCAGTAACACCTTTAGCGGTACCGGCTACTTTGAAGTCCATGTCGCCCAAGTGGTCTTCGTCACCCAGGATGTCGGTCAGGACGGCAAACTTCTCGCCTTCCTTCACCAGGCCCATGGCGATACCGGCAACCGGCGCCTTCATCGGCACACCGGCGTCCATCAGTGCCAGGGAAGCACCGCACACGGAAGCCATGGAGCTGGAACCGTTGGACTCAGTGATTTCCGATACGACACGGATGGTGTACGGGAACACGTCAGCAGCCGGCAGCATGGCCTGAACCGAACGACGGGCCAGACGGCCGTGACCGATTTCGCGACGACCTGCACCGCCCATACGACCACACTCGCCCACCGAGAACGGAGGGAAGTTGTAGTGCAGC
>Ga0302347_1003300_pt1 | contig 14474 bp, 17 predicted proteins | sample PhyWR1_FD_202178 | JGI IMG/M metagenome (GOLD analysis project Ga0302347, IMG submission 202178) | Leaf surface microbial communities from wheat plants in UC Gill Tract Community Farm, Albany, California, United States - DLSL W.R1 (v2)... | ecosystem: Host-associated > Plants > Phyllosphere >...
GGCTTTGTATCCGTATTTAGTCTGGGCGGTAATGGCACCAGCGCCGCCGCTGCCGCAGAAAGAAATGCCCAGCTGCGCGCCTTCCGCTTTCATCACGTCACCCAGCTTCATGTCGGCCGCCACACCCGGGATCACGATGGCTTTTCCGCCTGCATTTTCAATGCCCTGACCCACTTTCTGACCTTTACCCAAACGATCGCCAATCACTACGGTAATCTGACCCATGGTATTTTCTCCTGATTAATTTAATTCGGTAACTGCTATTGGTTATTATCTTTTGCCACTTCAAAATGGACGGAAAGCAAATAAGCTTCTTCAATTGGCAAAGTGGAAAATTGGTCGACTACCCGCTCCGCCATTTGCATGGATTCCGCCGAGATCTCGTCAAACAGTGATTTATCGACTTCCGGTAATGGCTCGCCGGTTATTGAGCGCAACACCATGGCGCGAATATGCGACTCCAGCATCTGTTGCTGCACCACATTGGTATAAATATCTTCGGCGTTTAGCATGGCGGTAATATCAGCCAGCACCCGTTCGGTTATCGCCCCGGCCGTGCTGACGTCAGGTTGTTCACTATTTTCTCTCGCAGCAGATCCATCATTCACTTTTCAGCACCCCTAGATCCAAACATGATTCCGTAAGTCGCACAGCACATCACCTGAATAAGCCGCCTTCTCTGATGCCTTTACCCTAACCCCGGAGAGATATTCTGTGTACTCTGTTTTTTTCCAGTTGAAAGTGGAAATTCAATGACCGTCAGGGATCCATTTCGCAAAATAAGCATCTGCCAGATAATTCAATTAGATTACAAAAAGATATCGCCACAAAAGGTTTCCAGTTGAGCCAAGGGAGGTGAAAAGCTTCGTGATCGGGATCTCTTTCTTTTCCCGGCTTAACCGCCTACTATCGGTAAGACAATTCGACATCAACAACACCCCCGTACCTCTGGCGCGGGGGTTTTGCTTTTGTGCTGTTTTTCCGAATTTATGGGCGCGTTACCCGACGCCTTTTGATTTGACTGGAGAGTGGAATGACCAAGCCAACCATTACTATTAATGAGCTGGATGCGGAACGCCTGGATGCGCTATTGGAACAACCGGCCTTTGCCAACACCGATGTCGCGGCTGCGCTGAACATCGAGCTGGATCGCGCCGAAATTCTGCCGCCGTCCCAGATCCCGGCCAACGTAGTGACCATGAACAGCCGCGTACGTTTCCGCGATCTGCATACGGCAGAAGAACACGTGCGTACGCTGGTTTACCCGGCTTCGCTGAAGGATAGCCACGAACAGCTGTCGGTGATGGCGCCGCTGGGCGCAGCGCTGCTGGGCATGCACATCGGCAACCAGATTACCTGGCAGTTGCCGAACGGTGAAGAAGCGCGTATCGAAGTGCTGGAACTGTTGTACCAGCCGGAAGCGGCGGGTGAATACCACCGCTAAGCGGTTTTCAGGGCGGTGACCAGCCGCCCTTTCTGTCTCTTACACACCGATGGCGATCAAAACCAGGATCAGCAACAGCACGTAAATTCTGGCATGCAGCCGATCATTGACCTTCGGCAGCCACTTCCTGGCAACCACCGTCCCCACGACACCGCTCGTCACCAACTGCCCGAGCAGGGCCAGATTGACGTAACCCAGATAGTGCGGCCCTGTCATTTCCCTCCAGCCCAAACCGACGTACATCAATGCCCCCACGACGGCGACAGGGATCGACAACGCATTGGCCGAACTGACGCAATGCCGCATCTCGAACCCATGGCGACGCAACAGAGGCACCGTCATCACGCTCCCCCCTACGCCGAGCAGGGTCGCGATGACACCAATCAGCGGGCCGCCGATCAACAGAGTCGATGGTGAAAGTACAGCGCGTACCGGCTTAACCAAAAACCCCGGCCTGAACAGACAATCCGCAATCGTCACCAGGATGTAAATCACAAACAACAAGCGCACCGTGCCGTCCGCCAACAGGCTGGATGCAAAAGCCCCCAGCACGGCCCCCATCCCGATATAAAAAATGAGCGGGACCAGAGTTTCACGCAGCAGGTTGCCACTGCGCCACTGGGCAAAAGTGGCGTAACCTGCCGTGAAAATCATCACCGCCGTCGAGGTGGCCACTGCGATATGCATCGCCTGACCAGGCTGTTCCCCCGAGGCGCTCACCAGATGGTAAACCAGTGGCACCACCACAAAACCACCGCCAAAACCGAACACGATGGTCGTCATACCGGTAACAAAGCCGGTCAACAGCACGAAAATAATATCCACCATAGCCGCAGGCACTCCTGAGTAAAGATGTCGAGCGGCAGCATAAAACACCGGCTTTTGGCTTGCTTCATATCAAAGGCCAACTATCATTGCGTTTCGGCCAACTGTTCAGCGAAGGCTTTATGCGCAATCGACATATTGACGATCTCGACTCGGTGCAAAGGCCCGTGATTGCTATTGGCACCGACTACCCAAGGGGTTACCTGCTGCCTATGCACCAGCATCGGCGCGCTCAATTGCTTTACGGCGCCACCGGGGTAATGCACGTGTTCACCCGTCAGGGGAACTGGATTGTGCCGCCTCAGCATGCGGTGTGGCTGCCCCCACAGATGGCGCATGAAGTAAGAATGGTCGGCGTCACGACCCGCAGCCTGTACATTGAACCGGCCGCGTTGTTGGTTGACCCACCACAGGATTGCCAAGTGGTCAGCGTAACGCCGCTGATGCGCCAACTGTTGATGGCCGCCGTCGATATGCCACTGGATTACGATGAGCAAGGCCGGGATGGCGCGCTGGTTAGCCTGCTGCTGCATGAGCTGGCCAATCTACCGCCTCTGCCACTGCATATCCCCCTGCCGGCGGACCGGCGACTGAGTGAACTCTGCCAGCAATTCCTGCAACACCCTAATGCGCACGATTCACCTCAGGCATGGGCTGCGCGGCTGTATATGAGCATCCGCAGTTTCAGCCGCCTGTTTCGCGCTCAGACAGGAATGTCCTTCTCACAATGGCGTCAGCGTGCCTGCGTGGTGTTGGCGCTGGCCCAATTGGCCGAAGGCAGCAGCGTGACGCAGGTGGCTCTGGAATTGGGGTATGAAAGCAGCGCGGCGTTTGCCACCATGTTTCGCCGCGTGCTGGGGCAGGCGCCGTCCTGCTATCTGGCTTCAGAACGGCGCGAAAGGGGTTAGCGGAACTTCTTGTGGTTAGCGTCGCGGGTTTGTTTGAAGCCCTGCGCGACCTGCTTGGCTTCGGCCAGCTTGCCTTGATTGGCCAGCGCCAGCGATTGGTCGATCTGACCGATCAGCGTGTCCAGCCCGTGGTGGAAATCTTTTATCTCCGGGCTATCGGGCGCTTTGTCCTCCAGCTTGGGCGGCGTGCTTTGCTTTGCATCCACTGCGGCGGCGCGCATGTTCTGCAAACTTTGCTTCAAGGTATCTGTGGAGTCAGTGCTCAGCACCGTTTTGTAATTGCCTGCGATGGTATCCATATCGTCGGCCAGATCGGCCGCGACCGCCAGTGAACTGGCGCCCAGCAGCGCCAGCGCCATCAGCGCTTTCAGTTTGTTCGACATGCTTGCTCACCTTCCAGTTATTGTTTTAGTGGTCCCCTTTTAGGGCCGTGCGCCGCCATTGACCACGCCATGACGCAGCACAGCCTAAACATAGGCAAGGGAGCAGAAAACCGAAACCGGAGATTTGTAAGCAAGGTTAAAACAGAGGAAGGGGAAACGGCTGGCAACCGGAGCGGCCAGCCGTGGCGAACATTATTGACCGGCGATTTTCATGTCCGGCAGTAAAACGGAGCCGCACTGAATATTGCTGCGGGTTTCGATGTCGCTGCCCACGCTGACAATGTTGCGCAGCATATCCTTGAGGTTGCCGGCGATGGTGATCTCGCTGACCGGATACTGGATCTCGCCGTTTTCCACCCAGAAACCGGCGGCGCCACGCGAATAGTCACCGGTAATACCGCTAACGCCCTGGCCCATCAGTTCGGTCACCACCAGGCCCGTGCCCAGTTGCTTCAGCATGCCGGCAAAGTCATTACCCTGCCCGGCAATGCGCCAGTTGTGAATACCGCCTGCGTGTCCGGTGCTGTGCATACCGAGCTTGCGGGCCGCATAGCTGGTCAGCAGCCAGGTTTGCAGTACGCCATCTTTAACGATGTCGCGCCGTTGGGTGCGTACGCCTTCGCTGTCGAACGGCGTGGAAGCCAGGCCTTTCAGCAGGTGCGGGTGTTCTTCAATGGTCAGCCAGTCCGGCAGGATCTGCTTGCCCAAAGAATCCAGCAAGAAAGTGGATTTACGGTAAACGCTGCTGCCGCTGATGGCGCCAACCAAATGCCCGAACAGGCCGGTCGCCACTTCGGAAGCGAACAGCACCGGGGCGGTCATGGTAGACAGCTTGCGCGGTGCCAGACGCGACAGCGTGCGGCGGGCACATTCCTGACCCACCCATTCAGGGCTTTCCAGATCGCCCATCGCACGGCCGATGGTATAGGCGTAGTCGCGCTCCATATCACCATCCTGCTCGGCAATCACGCAGCTCGACAGCGAGTGCCGGCTGGAACAGTAGCTTTGCAGCATGCCATGACTGTTGCCGAACACCTTGATGCCGTAGTGGCTGTTAAAACTGCCGCCTTCGGTATTGGTGATGCGCTTGTCAGCCGCCAGCGAAGCCTGCTCTGCGCGAGCAGCCAATTCGATACCGCGTTCGGCGTCCAGTTCTGCCGGGTGGAACAGATCCAAGTCCGGTGCATCAAACGCCAACAGGTCCTTTTCCGCCGGGCCGGCGTTCGGATCTACCGAGGTGTAACGGGCAATATCCAGCGCCGCCTGCACGGTGCGGGCAATGGCATCCGGGCTGAGATCGGTGGAAGAAGCGCTGCCTTTGCGTTGCTGGTGATAGACGGTAATGCCCAACGCGCCATCGCTGTTGAACTCAACGTTCTCCACTTCGCCAAAGCGAGTGCTGACGCTGATACCGGTAGATTTGGTCACGGCAACTTCTGCCGCATCAGAACCGGCGCGCGCCAGTTCCAAAGCCTGTGAAACGGCCTGTTCCAGCGCCTTGCGCTGTTCTGCAACTTGAGTGACTACTTTCATCAATCTGCCATACTTAATCAGAAAATCGTTGAGAAAAGTGCCGTGGCGGCGTGGTTGCGCGCGGAGTCACGCGCAAAAATCATGTGATTTATACTTTTGAGTCTAACAGGAACCGCGTGGAATTTCGCATAAAGCCGGCAACCTGTTAGGATTAGCCTCTTTTTAACGGAGCCTACCATGAACAAACAGCCTGAAGACTGGCTCGACGATGTCCCGGAGAACACGGACGAGGACGATGACGAGATTATCTGGGTCAGTAAAAGTGAAATTAAACGTGATGCCGAAGCCCTGAAAGACCTGGGGACCGAACTGGTCGAACTGGGTAAAAACGCGCTGGAACGCATCCCGCTGGACGAAGATTTGCGCGCCGCAGTTGAGCTGGCGCAGAAGATCAAGAAAGAAGGCCGCCGCCGTCAGCTGCAGCTGATTGGCAAAATGCTGCGCGCCCGCGATGTAGAGCCGATCCAAACCGCGCTCGACAAGCTGAAGAACCGCCATAACCAACAGGTTTCGCTGTTCCACAAGCTGGAAGCGCTGCGTGACCGTCTGGTGGAAGAAGGTGATGACGCGATCCCGTCGATTCTGGCGCTGTATCCGGAAGCCGACCGCCAGCAGCTGCGCTCACTGGTGCGTAACGCACAGAAAGAGAAAGCCGCTAACAAGCCGCCGAAAGCTTACCGTCAAATTTTCCAATACCTGCGCGATCTGGCCGAAACCGCCGAATAATCGCCGCCGTCACCACGGGATGAACCCGATTCATCCCCGGTGATGTGCAGGTTCACCGCTGCTTTCACGAATATTGAAACGCAGGCTGCCTTCCAGTTCTTCTTCCGCCTCTTCAAACAACAGGATAATCGCACCAAAGCGACGTTTGCTGCGGGCGTTGAGATGGGTAAACTCAATCTCGACCGGCAGGCCGATATCCGCCGTGACCACGTCCCACAGCGCGTCAAGATTGGCACCAAAAGCCTCATCCAGTGCAAACTTATGCGCAAAATCGCGGTAAAAAGCCGGCAGATCGCTAATCTGATTAAAATCGAACTCTACTTTTGCCATCAAGCTCACTCCACCCGAATGAAGTTTTTATAATGGTCACGCGTGACAAAAATCAGGCCATCACTGGAATACAGCAGGCGATCGGCACCACGCCGGCCGCATTGGTAATTGATATCCGCCTCGCGCCATACCCGGCTGCGGGCCGCAGGCAGTTGTCCTTCACGGTTTGAGAAACGGTCGCCACCAATTGCCTTGCCCGGCAGCACCGAACACAGGTTGCCGTTACGTGCATCCCATCCCTGCTCGCGCGCCTGTTTTTTGGTGATGTAATAGTCCGGCAGCCGCTGATGCTGCTGCAGGTAGCTCACCACCCTTTTCTGCTGCGTCAGTTGGTCAATACTCTGGCCTTCGGCCACCGCCGGTACGTTGGTAATCGCCCGATCGTTACCACGCAGTGCGCTAAAACCGGCTATCACAATGGCGATAACTACCGCCACGAGGATCCGCTTATTCATTGCTGTCCCTGAATTATGGCCGACAAGGGTGCACCGGCACCCATGCTAGTTGGATTTATAGATGAAGAGGATGAAGCAGAGATGACTGGTATGTAACGTTTTCACTTCAGGGAAACCACGCCCCACAACCTGCAACACCCATTCAAGCTAATCATGCCATTGTGCAGCGCGTCTGGCACTCAGTGCAACTCTGAAACAGGCCTCTATCAGGCAAGTATAGCCCCGGCAGGGGCGTTTGGCGTATCAGTCGATCAACGCGTGGCGGTAGCGATGCAGCATGCCGGCCAGGCGTTTTACCGGATCGGTAACGCTGAGCGGTGCGTGATAATCCACCAGCTTTTGCTGATAGTCATTCATTTCGTCCAGCAGCCGATCGTAATAGTAAGCGCGCTTCACGTCGTTCTTGGCCGAAACCACATGATCGGCAGTGTTGCGAATCTGCTTGTGGAACGCCGAAAGTTCTTCGCTAACCGGGATCTCCGCCCGCTGCATGCGCTGATGAGCAATGATCAAGTTCAGCGCCAGCCGGTATTTGGCGATGTCGTTCGGGAACATCATCAGCAGTTGGTTAAGCTGCTGATACAGCGCCGGCAGATGGTTTTGCCGACGGCGCGACGCCTTGGTGGTCAGTGCCGATACTGCGCTGCTGACAAACTGGTTCAGCAGCGTGCGGCCGGTGCGCTCACGTGAATTATCGCGGATCAGCAACAGCACCATCAACCCCACGCAGCTACCGAGGAACTGGCCAAGCGCACCGTCGAGGAACTGAGTGACGTTGAATTCCATCGGGTTACTCAACACCAAAATGTTGATGGTCCCCGCCAGCAAGCCGAGAGAACCCAGCCGCCTTTTCTGCACTTCGATACCGATGAAAAACGCCAGCAGCCCGAGGCTGAGGCACAGCAGCAAAATGCTTTGCTGGGTCGCCGGCAGGATCACCATAAAGAACAGCGAACCGACCGGGATTGCCGCCAGCATGCCCAGCACAAAATCCATTGCGACCATACGTGGCGCGGGGGTACGCGGAGGTCCAACCGGTCCACAGCCACAACAGGCTGCCGAAGGTCGTCGCCACAAAGGTACGCAGACCGTTGATCATCGCGTGATGGCCTTCCGCCGACGTCGGTTTGATCACCACCTCACTGCTCAGCACACTTTCTTCCACCGCGCTGATGCTGCTGTTGGTGTGCACGCCTTTAGCCAATAACAGATAACGCGTGGCCGCTCCGACCCAACTGCTGATGGTCAGCAAGGTTTCGTCGGTGCGGTTGGTGGTCAGCACCTGACGCAACAGCTTCATGCGCTTGTGAATTTCCTGCGGGGTATCCGCCGGCACCATCAGCAGTTCGCGAATATTCTCTTTCACCGCATCCGGATGATTCAGCAGGATTAAATACGTCTCGCAGGCCTGGGTAATCAGCGTCAGCGACAGCGTATGCAACGCCTGAACACGACGGTTCACCTTTTGCCAGCGTGAAGACTCCATCATCAGATTGCTGCGCATGCCGTTCAGCGCAGTGGTGCTTTTCACCAGGTTGCTCCAGGCGCGGTCAATGTCTTCTTTCTCGGCATCGCTGATGCACATCTGCATCAAGCGGTACTGATCCACCAACAGTTGATCCACCGCGCGATCGATATCCTGCTTGATCGATCGCGGCGAGAACAACAGATCCGCCAGCACTGCGCTGACGATCCCCAGCACGATCTCGCTGCAGCGCTCAATGGCGAACTGCGGCGCTTCCAGCAGGTGGGATTCGCTGGTGGCGACCGTCACGATAATGATCAGCGCGGTATAACCGGCCAACCCCCAGGCGTAAGAATTCTCGACTTTAATCAGCGAGGACAACCAGGTACAAAAACCGGCCCAGATACAGCACAACAACAGCATCACAACGGGCGCACGCGCCGTAGTGACGATAATCGCCAGACCGACGAAACACCCGATAAAGGTACCGATGATACGCAGCCAGCCGCGGTGGCGGATAGCGCCGGAGAAGGGTTCGCCACCGGCGGCAAAGGCCGGGCCGGCGGCCACGATGGCGGCGGTCATCGCCGACCAACGTGGCGTTTCCAGATTGAGGTGGAAGCCGACAAACAGGGCAAACACAATGGCAAAGCTGAGCTTGAAGGCAAATCTCAGCCTGATAAAGGTTGGGTTATTCATTAACCGAACTCACGCAGCCGATGCATCAAACGCACAAAAGGCGAGCCGCTGTCGGTAGCGCGATCGTTCTTGCCGGTGATCACCACGGTAGCCGTGGTACCTGCCGGGTACGGATGCAATTGGTCTTTGTCATCCAGCAGAATTTTCACCGGCACGCGCTGTGCCAGGCGCACCCACTCCAGGTTGCTGTCGATCGACGCCAGCCCTTTGCTGTTCACGGTGCTGCTGCTGTTATTGACGGCGGCGGCCACGCTGTCGACGGTGCCATGCATGATACGGTTACTGCCCAACGGGGTAATTTCCGCACGATCGCCTTTGTTCAGACCATGCAGCTTGGTTTCTTCCAGATAGGCCAAAATATAGAAACTGTTTTTCTTCACCAGCGCCACAGCGACTGAACCGCGGGTAATGTACTCACCGGCATGCACGTTCAGGTTTGTGATCCAGCCATCGGCCGGTGCGCGCACTGTGGTACGTTCCAGGTCCAGCTTCGCCAGTTCACGCGTCGCTACAGCCTTCGCCAACTGATGTTCTACGGTTTGCAGAACGTTATTCGCCTGGTCTATTTCTTCCTGCGACATCGCCTGCACGCCCAAGCGAACACGACGGCCCGCCTCCCTTCTTTTTTCCGCTGCCAAGGTCTGGTAGTAGGCCACGTCGGCGTTAGCTTCCGCCAGAGCCTGCTGGTAGCGCGGCTGATCGATCACCAACAGCACCTGCCCTTTCTTGACCAACTGGTTATCCACCAGCGGCACGTCGGTCAGCAGCCCGGTAACGTCCGGCGCTATCGCCACCACGTCGGCAGTAAACTTGGCATCACGCGTCCAGGGGGACTCGGTGTAAAACACCCAGGCTTTGAATACGGCGACGATCCCCAGCAGGACCAGAATCAGAGTGATCGCGATTCGGGTTATTTTTATTGAAAAATTTTTCACAGCGACCTCAAACGAAAAGACATGAAATCAGATAGAACAAACAGCAATACAGCGCGGTATTGAACAGCGCTGGATGCCAGACAAAATCGTAGATCCCGGTAGGCTGCAGCAGGCGGCGCAGCAAGAAAAACAGCGCCAGCGAGACCAGCAATTCAAAAAATACCGGGGGGAACGACAGTCCGAAAATGACCATAACCGGAAGCAAACTCATCAATTTTTCCTTATTACTCACTGCACCGGGCGTAACCCTTTATACCCGTCATCTTTCAAGTTGCAGCGCTGTTATCTGCACTCGCTCACCCCAGTTACTACTAAAGTAAGCGCCTGGGGTGAGCGAGCTGGTCGCCTAGCTGCAACTTGAAAGCTATAGGGTATATTTCATTCACATTCTCTTTACATTTTAGCCGACACGCACCACAAATTCCGCCCCAGACAGGTTGTCCAGGCCACGAACCTGAAAAAAAGGTAAACTCTGGAACGTACATCCGCGATAGGGAATGCGAGGATACCGGAGGGATCGGCCACGGCGTCGGCGCCGATCGCACTCGCGCGTTAATAAGGTCTTTCCACCCGACCCCGTTATATTAGCGTGCTTACTATCAACTCATCAACAATCTGTGATCTAAATCACTTTTAAGCCAGAGTGAATAATGGAACGATTAAAACGGATGTCAGTATTCGCCAAAGTGGTTGAATGCGGGTCATTTACTGCGGCGGCGCGCCAACTCGATATGAGCGTTTCGTCTATCAGCCAGACCGTCTCCAAACTGGAGAATGAGCTGCAGGTTAAACTGCTTAACCGCAGCACCCGCAGCATTGGCCTGACGGAAGCCGGAAAAATCTATTACCAGGGTTGTCGTCGCATGTTGTTGGAAGTGAGCGAGGTGCACGAACAGCTGTACGCGTTTAACAATACGCCGACCGGCACGCTCCGCATTGGCAGCTCGTCCACCATGGCGCAAAACGTGCTGGCGACCATGACTGCCGATATGTTGAAGGAATATCCTGGCCTGACGGTGAACCTGGTGACCGGTATTCCGGCGCCGGACCTGATTGCTGACGGGCTGGACGTGGTGATCCGTACCGGTGCGCTTCAGGACTCCAGCCTGTTCTCCAAACGTCTGGGATCCATGCCGATGGTGGTCTGCGCCGCCAAAAGCTATCTCAGCCAGCACGGTACGCCGCAGAAGCCCAGCGACATGGTCAACTTTTCCTGGCTGGAATACAGCGTGCGGCCGGATAGCGAATTCGAACTGATCGCCCCTGAAGGCATAAGCACGCGTATTGCGCCGCAGGGACGTTTTATCACCAATGATTCACAGACCATGATCCGCTGGCTGAAAGCCGGGGCCGGTATCGCCTATGCGCCGCTGATGTGGGTGATCGAAGAGATCAAACGTGGTGAGATCGAGATCCTGTTTAAAAGCTATCATGCGGATCCTCGCCCGGTGTACGCGGTGTACACCGAGAAAGATAAGCTGCCGCTCAAGGTGCAGGTGTGCATCAACTACCTGAGCGATTACTTCAAGCGCGTGGCGGAAGTTTATCAGGAGTATCGCTGAGCAAAATACGGCGTGCCAACGCGCCAAGCAGCAGCAAGGCCAGCATGCCCAGCCCCCAAACCAGCCAGACAAGGTACCCAGCCCAGGTGATCAACTGCGGGAAATAACTCGCCAGCCAATCCCCCAGTTGCTGCAACAACGGTAACCAGCTTTCCAACAGCGCCTGCGGCACCAGGCTAAGCAACCCCGCCAACGGGGGCGCCAGCTCCGCAGAACCCCTTTGTGCCAGCCCCGTCAACGACGGTAGCCAGGCCAACACGCCAGAAGCTCCCCAGGCCAGCAGCGTCCATAACGTCATGGCCGCCAACAGGACGACCAGACTCCATCCTGATTTGGTCATGGTTGCCCTCCGCTGACCGCCGTACCACACTGCTGGCAGAAACGGCTCCCCGGCGGCAGCGGCGCCGAACACCCGCGGCAGGACGCTGACTCCGTTTCGAAAGGTTGGCCGCAGCGGTGGCAGTAACGGGCACCGGGCCGGTTAGGCGCCTGACATTGCAGGCACTGCGGGCCCTGATCGCCATGCTGGTTATAACGGTTACCATGGTGTCCGCCCCCGTGCCGCGAACGTGAGTGGCCACCACCAAAGCCACCTTGTCCCAAAAGCTTTTTCAACATGCTCATCGCTCTTCACCTCTTTGCTGTACGCCAGGACTCAATGTAAACCCTGGAGTAAACTCCAGGGTAAAGCGCTGCGAGAGGGATTTACGTTTAATTACATCCTAAGATCAGCAACGCTTTGATGTGGCTAGCAAAAAGCATCATCTGTCATTACCTGGCCTGCTGCCGGTGCGCTATGCTGCGGAGACCTCTCCCTGCATCAGGAATAAAAATGAAAAAAATCATACTGGACTGCGATCCGGGGCATGACGATGCTATCGCCATGCTGCTGGCCTGGGGCAATCCGCAGATCGAGCTGCTGGCCGTCACCACCGTGGTGGGCAACCAAACGCTGGATAAGGTGACCCGCAACGCGCTGGCTGTTGCACGTATCGCCAATATTACCGGCGTGCCCTTCGCCGCCGGCTGCACACGGCCGCTGGTGCGGCAAATCGAGGTTGCGCCCGATATTCACGGCGAGTCCGGCCTGGACGGCCCGGTTTTACCTGAGCCAACGCTGACGCTGGAAACGCGACACGCGGTAGATTTGATTATCGACACCATCATGGCCCATCCGCCAGGCAGCGTGACGCTGGTCCCCACCGGCGGCCTGACCAATATCGCCATGGCAGTTCGTAAAGAACCACGGATTGCCGAACGGGTGAAGGAAGTGGTGCTGATGGGGGGTGGCTACCACGTGGGGAACTGGAGCGCGGTAGCGGAATTCAATATCAAGATTGATCCGGAAGCCGCGCACATCGTTTTTAATGAGAAATGGCCGCTGACCATGGTCGGGCTGGATCTGACCCATCAGGCGCTCGCCACCCCAGAGGTGTGTGCACGCATTGCCGCCATCCAAACCGGACCAGCCAGGTTTGTCGGCGAATTGCTCGAGTTCTTTGGCAAAATGTACCAGCAGGCGCAGGGGTTCAGTGCACCGCCGGTGCACGATCCCTGTGCGGTGGCCTACGTTATTGCCCCCGATGTGATGACGGTGCGAAAAGTCCCGGTAGATATCGAACTCACCGGCACCCTGACACTGGGCATGACGGTAGCCGATTTCCGCACAGCACCACCGCCCGACTGCCATACGCAGGTAGCAGTAACGCTGGATCAGGATAAATTCTGGGGTTTGGTGGTGGATGCTCTAGAGAGGATTGGGGACGTGAAGATTTAATGAACGGTTAACAAGACGGGCATTACCGATGCCGAACAACTGGAGCTCACCGCCGCACCGGGGATGATCCGGTTGCGGCGGCGGGAAGTTGATGTTTTTAGGGCATAAAAGCAATAACCCCGGCCAGTTTAAGTTGGCCGGGATACCTTAATCAGTAGATTTAATAATTTATAGTTTATTCTTATTAATTTCATTCACAGTTACTAAAACAGCTTGAATACTTGAGTCAAGATTATCCTCATCCAACCATGAGACACCCTTTCTTCTTAAATGGAACTTTATTGTTGGAAATAACGTTTCATCATCTAACGATATAATAACATTCAAACAGTCAACATAATTTTCACTCCACTTCTTGATTATTGAATTACAAAAAATAATTGAATATTGCAAATACTTCTCACTTACATAATCCTCTATATGGATAGAATTTACAAAACATTCGAAGGCAATTTCATCCTCGAAAACATCAGGGGTAACAGAGTTACAATAAGAAAGTAGTTTTTTAGATAAAAAACAACCATGTAACTCAACAAAACCTTGTTCAACAATATCATTCAACTCATAAGGAAGATTGAGTTTCTCTATATCTTCCCAACAAATAGATTCAAGTTGAGGGAGCATTAAATAGTTAACTAACATCTTATTTCTCTCCCAGGTATTTAGTCATACCTTTGTCTACAGCGCTCTTGAAAGCAGGATCTTTCAACTTATCATTCACACTTTTAGGTGCATCAGGGAATGTTTGCGTAATAGGATCATAATAGTACTTGTTATTACTATTATCTTGGTAATGTATTTGGCCTGCTCTCTTTCCTGGCGCAGGGTTCTCAACATCAATTCTCTCTTTCCCTTTACCCATCCACAATGTTTTACTTGGAACAGTTGGGCCATTTATGCCGAGCATAGCGCCATCTTTATTTAGGGTATAATTAGGCTTACCAGCCTTACTAATTCCTCCAAATGCCGAAGCCGCTGCACTCGCAACAATACCTGCCTGAACCTCATCCAGACCATATTCTTTCTGGAGTGCCTCAGAGACTTTATTTGTAGCAACAACACCTTCCGCCTGCATCTGATGCGCAAAGGTCGCCGTCAGATCGTAGACCATCTTGATCGGGATATCTTCACCCAGGGCACGGTCTATCGACTGCTTCACCGCCAGGCTGTCAGCTAGCACATTACCGTATTTCTGCTGGCAGGTTGTCGGACTAGTTGCACAGTCGCTGATAAGCTGTTTCTGCTGCGCGGTACTCAGTTCCTCATACTTCTTAATCACGCCGCCGCAGTCACCGCCGGAAGCCTGACAGGACTTCATTTCAGCCGTCCAAGCGTCTACCTGCTTACTGCTCAGATAGTTATTCTCCGTCGCATTCTTACCGGCCTGCGAAGCCGTTACTGCTCCTGCCGTACTGTCTGAAGCTATCCCCCC
>Ga0302347_1003301_pt1 | contig 14472 bp, 13 predicted proteins | sample PhyWR1_FD_202178 | JGI IMG/M metagenome (GOLD analysis project Ga0302347, IMG submission 202178) | Leaf surface microbial communities from wheat plants in UC Gill Tract Community Farm, Albany, California, United States - DLSL W.R1 (v2)... | ecosystem: Host-associated > Plants > Phyllosphere >...
TAACCCGCGTACAGCTGCCACCTTACTGTTTAGCCGCCGTGAGTGGTTGCTTCACTACGACAGGAGCCATGCCATGCTGAAGATAGTCCCCGACCCACCCCACCACCTCCCTGAATCCGATGCATTGAATCGCAGGCCAAGCGAAAACCTGTGGGAGCCCGGCTTGCCGGCGATAGGGCCCGCCCAGACAACAACAAGACCAGGGAGATAGACCAATGACCACCGAAGACACGAACTGCACCGTCGGGAAAACCATCTTCTTTCAAGGCGAAAACCAGACTCATGCACTATTCCGCATCGAAGCTGGCATTCCTTGCCAGAACGCCCGCGAGCAGGCTTCCGAGCTGATGGGCTACGCGCGTGACCTGACCATTGACGGGCTGATGGAGGATAAGCCGCAGCTGATCTGGGCCGCGCATTACCTGTGCGCCTTGGGTAAGGCCCTGCTGGATGATGCAGAGCTGGGCATGAAGCGTTAGACCCTGAAAGGCGCGTATGAACCTGTGGGCTCGCCCGCTAAGTGTGTGACGCGGTGGATGGCACCGGCTGCGCCGGTGTTCGCGGCTGAAGCCGCTCCCACAGGGGTCTTTACAGGATTCTGGATCATGCCGCAGCCGGTGCCATCGCTACTCGCTTACCAGCTGTAACTCAACTTGGCCGTAACTTCGCGCCCCGGGTTGTAATAATTCGCCGTCCCGGACCCCACCACATGCTGCTCGTCAAACAGGTTGCTGACATTCAGCGCAAGGTCTGTGCCCTTGGCAATCTTGTAGTTCAACGCCGCGTCAAACAGCGTGGTGCCGTCGCTTTTCTTGGTGTTGGCTGCATCCATGTAGTAACCGCCCACATAGCGTGCACCCAGGCCAACGCTCACGTCAGTGTCGGGAATGTCGTAGTAGCTCCACAGCGAGGCGGTATGCTTCGGCGCGACGGTAAACTCCTTGCCCTTTAGCGAAGAACCGTCATACAACGCCCCGCGCAGCACCTCGGTCTCCATGTAGGAATAAGCACCGATCAGGCTGAGGTTCTGGGTGATTTGCGCCTTGCCTTCCAGGTCCAGGCCGCGCGCGCGTGACTCGCCAACGGTTTGCTGCTCGATGATGCCGCTGGGCAGCACCACGGCAATGGTGACGTTTTCCTGGGTCAGGTCGTAAACGGCGGCGGAGAACAATGCGTCCATGCCCACAGGCGAGTACTTCACGCCCACTTCGTACTGCCGACCGGTCTGCGGGGTTACGCCAACCTGGGGTGGCGACACCGATTCCACCATGCTTACGTAGGTGGAGACTTCATCATTGACGATGTAAGTCAGTGCGCCGCGGTATGAGGTCTCGGAGAAGTTGTCGCTTTGCTTCTGTGCCCCGCCCACGTACTCCTTGCTGGACAGGTCCATCGAGTCATTGCGCACACCCGCCGTGGCGATCAGACGGTCGTAGAACGACAGGTTCTGCTGCAGGAACACCGCCTTGGTGGTGGCGTCATTTTGCTTGCGGGTATAAGGCGTGACGCCCCCCGGAACGCCGGTGAACACCGGGTTGGCGATGTCGATGGAAGGCGCCAGGCTGTAAACCGAACTCTGTTTGGTCGTCGAATCAAGGTACTCCACACCCACCAGGGTGCTGCTGTCGATGTGCTCGAACCGGGCGTCGTACTGCAGCATCAGGTTGCCGTTGAGCTGATCGGCTTCGCTGTCGGTGCCAAACACGTAGCGGGGGATGGTGGTGCCCACACGTGCGGCGCTGTCGCTCAGGTAGACATAGCCAAAGTCATCGCTCAGCTCGCTATAGCGCAGGTTGCTGCGCAGCACAAAGCCGTTGTCGAAGTCGTGGGTGATGTTGCCGCTGAGGCTGGTGCGCTCCACATCATGAAAGTTGTAGCTAGGCTCACCAAAGAAGTCGCTGCGGTCGTATTCCTTGTCCAGCGGGTAGCCACCGCTGTTCGGCGAGCTGTTGGTCTTCAGGTAGTCCAGGATCACGGTGGCCGAGGTGAAATCGGTTGGCGCCCAGGTCAGGCCGCCCATGATGAACCGGTTGTCGTCCTGCGAGTGGTCGTACTCGCGGTCACTGTTCTGCATCTTGGCAGTGAATCGGCCGGCCAGGGTTTGGTCGTCGTTCAGGGCATCGCCCACGTCAATGCCGGTCTCGGCATGGTCATACGAGCCATAGGTCACGTAGCCTTGGCCAAACTGCTCGAAGCGCGGCTGCTTGGTCACGAAGTTCACCGAGCCGCCTGGGTCTGCCGGGCCAAACAAGGTGGAGTTGGCGCCGCGCAGAATCTCGATGCGCTCGTAGGCATAAGGGTCTTCACGCACACCGCGCATCGAACTCAAGGTCAGGCCGTCACGGTAAGTGGTGGCCTGAAAGCCGCGGATCTGAAAGTAGTCGTTGCGATCATCCGAGCCATAGAAGTCACTGACTACGCCCGGGGTGTACTGCAGGGCCTCTTCCGTGGTGCTGACACTGCGCTGCTCCATTTCCTTGCGGGTCACCACAGACACGGATGCAGGCGTGTTGCGGATGCTGGTCGCCACCTTGCCGCCTACCCAAAGCTCCTGGGCGACCACCGAGTTCAGGTCATCATCGGCACTGGCCTTGACCTTGGCATTGATGATCAGCGGCGCCAGGCGATAATCCTCGGTAGCGCCAATTTCCAGCGGGCCGGCTGGCTTTGGTTGTGGTTTTACCAGGTAAGCACTCGGGCCTTGCTGCTCCGCCTGAAGCTCGGTCCCCTGCAACAACGACGAGAGTGCAGCCGAGGTGCCCAGCGTACCCTGCACGCCCGCCGTGTCGCGGTTGGCTACGCTCTTTGCGTCGAAGGACAAGCTGATCCCCGCCTGGCGCGCAAAGTGGTCAAGCGCCGGGGCCAGTGGGCCACCAGGAATGTTCCATTGCTGCACCGGGTTGTTTTGCTCAGCGTTTGCAGCGTGCGCAAGCGCAGGCAGCGCACAGCTGCTGACAACCAGGCCAAGGAAAGCAGCGTGCACAGCACGGCTCAATGGATGGCGCTGTGGAACCGGGGTAAAACTCATTTTCTCGCTCCGTAGAGGGTCGGCAGACGGGCCTGTATTCCGGCCTTTTCTACAAGCCGAACGAGAATGAGAAAACACCTCATTTATTTTCAGGGAGTTTTACAGTGCTAGACTGGTTGCGCGTTGCCACTACTGACAAGGACTTCCCGCATGACCCAACCCCCAGACGGCCTGCCAATCTACCGCGTATTGACCGGCCCCGACGATGTGAACTTCTGCCGCCGGGTCAGCGCCGCCCTGGAACTGGGCTACCAGCTGCACGGCTCGCCAGCGCTCACCTTCAACGGTGAAACCGTGATTGTGGCGCAGGCACTGCTCTGGCCCGAGGCCAAATAGGCAAGTTGCTAAAGCAGGGAGCTCAAGCGCTGAACACGGGCCGCGTCAACGCAACGGCGCTGAACCCGCATCGGCAGTGGCATCATTCAGCTGCAGAATGTGTGCCTTGATGGCGTTGCCAGCCATTTCGAACAGCTCGCAGCAAAAGGCGTCGCCCTGCTCCTGCAAGGGTGAGTCTTGCAACGCGTCGGCCGCAGCTTCCATCGCTACACCCTCGGCCGTTTCTGCAAAACCAGCGATATTGCGTGCGCGGAGTGCTGGGTCAGCCAATGGCTGCAGGTAATAGAAGGCAATCAAACAGGCAATACCGTTCTTTTCGAAACTTTTGCTCAACTGAGCTTTCAACGCCCCCACGCTATCGTCAATCTGGCTGTTTTCGATATTGTGATGTTGCAAAAATGCTGCAATCGGACTTAGTACAGCCGCCAGTAAATCGTCGAGGGTATAACCTGCCATCGGAGGCAACACGTTCGGGGTAAGTTCGAACGGCGCGCTTACGTAATCCGAGTATTCGTCACGCACCAGTTCCGCCTTCTTCCCCATCAGCTCTTCAGGGTTGGTCAGCGTTTGGTCATTCAGCCTGACGATATGATCATGTATGCCCCACGCCGCCTTGTCGGTAAACGCTCGCACAAGATCATCGCCCTCGTTCATCAGCGGCGAGCCCTGCAACGATTCGAACGCCGACTGCGCGGCAAAGCTGCCCAGCTGCAGCGCCATGCTGCTGATATTGCGCGCGCGGGTTTCCGGGTGTTGATACGGCGTCTGGTACCAGGTCGAAATCTGGTACTCGATGCCCATCCGTTGCAGATCGGCCCACAAGTGGGTGACCAGCGCGATGCTGGTTTCCCGAATGAACCCGGGGTCGGCTTGCAGCGCCTCAAGGAAGGCCACAACAGGCGTGTTTACAACTTCGAGCAGGTTTTCGTTGGTATACCCAGGCATCGGCGGGAAGACGCCATTCGGTAATTCGATATCTTGCTGGGCTGGTTTGGCCGGGTCTTGCATCCGAAACTCCATTTTCTTGAAGAACACTAATTGCCATTAAATTGGCATCACTTATGATGCCATTTGAATGTCGCCCGGAAATATTATCGACCCGGGTAATCAAGTGCAAAGCATGGCTTTGTCATCAGCCCTTGCGTACCGCCTGGCGGACTTTCCCAAGCAACTCTGCCAATTGAAACGGTTTCAACAGCATATCCATGCCAACCCCTAGAAACGCCTGGCGATCGAGTGCCGCATCCGCATAGCCGGTCATGAACAACACCGGCAGATCCGGCCGGTAGCCCCGTGCCAGGTCAGCCAGTTCGCGGCCGCTCAACGTCGGCAAGCCGACGTCGGTCAGCATCAGGTCCAGGTTGGAGTCGCCGCCCAATAACGCCAGCGCTTCGTCGGTGGTCGAGGCCAGGCTGCAGCGATACCCCGCATCGGTCAGCGCCTCGGCCACCGACAGGCGCACGGAGGCCATGTCCTCTACCACCAGCACGTGCTCGCCGTTGCCTTGCAGGTCCAGACCGCTGTCGCGCTCGACGTGTACAGCGGCCTCGGCACTGGCGGGCAGCATCAGCGTCACTTCGGTGCCCTGCCCGACCACACTGCTCAATACCACATGCCCACCCGATTGGCGGGCGAAGCCATAGATGGTCGACAAGCCCAGGCCAGTGCCCTGCCCCACGGGTTTGGTGGTGAAGAACGGGTCGAAGACTTTCTCCAGCAGTTCGGGCTGGATACCGCTGCCATCGTCGCGCACGCTCACCGCAATGTACGGGCCATCCAGCAGGTTGGGGTTGCCGTGGGACCAGGTCGCGGCAGTGTTGACCCATATCTGGCCGTTCTTGCACAGCGCATCGCGGGCGTTGATGACCAGATTGAGCACGGCGCTTTCCAGCTGCACCGGATCGACCAGGGCAATGGCTGGCTGGGGCGACAATTCCAGGGTCAGCATCACTCGCTCGCCAATGGTGCGCGTCAGCAGCTCTTCCAGCGAACGCACGTGCCGGTTGACATCGATCGGGCGGGTGTCCAGCGGCTGCTGGCGGGCGAAGGCCAGCAGGCGGTGGGTGAGCGACGCGGCGCTGGTGGCCGAACTCAGCGCGGCCTCGGCGTATTTGGGCACCATCTCGACACGGTTTTGCGCCACCCGTTTACGGATCAGTTCCAGGCTGGTGATGATGCCGGTAAGCAGGTTGTTGAAGTCGTGGGCGATGCCGCCGGTCAGGCTGCCCAGGGCGTCCATTTTCTGCAGCTGCAGCAGCTGCGCCTCGGTGCGCTCGCGTTCGGCCACCTCCCGCGCCAGCTGGCTGGTGGCAACGTCCAGGCGGGCCAGGTGCGAGCGCTCGCGGTGACGGTGCTCGGTGACGTCTTCGACGAACACCAGGCACAGCCCCGTCGCCTGGTAGGGTGACAGCTGCCACTCGGTCTCGCGCAAGTGCCCCCGCACTTGCATGCTCAGGGTGCCTTTCCAGCGCTCGCCGGCCAACAGGTGCTGGCGCAGGGCGTCCAGGGCTGCCGCCTGGCCCTCGGCGAAGCACTCCCGAAGCTGCGCAGCATCGCGGTTGTCCTGGGTAAGGTGGCTGAACGCCTGATTGCATTCATGCACCTTCAGTTCTGCATCGAGCACGGCGATGGGGGCCGACACGCTGCTGAAAATCTCCCGGAAGCGCGCCTCGCTCTCACGCAGCGCACGCTCGGCATCACGTACACGCAGCAGGGTGCGCAGGGTGGCGACCAGTACCTCAGGGTCCACCGGGTGGACCAGGTAGGCATCGGCGCCGGCGTTCAGGCCAGTGATGATATCGCCGCTCAGTATCGACGCCGCCGACACGTGGATGACCGGCAGCAGTGCGGTGCGCGCGTCCTCGCGCAGCAACCTGACGATATCGAAACCGCTCATGTCCGGCAGGTTCACATCCAGGATCAGTGCGTCCACCTGCTGGTCGCGGATCATCGCCAGCCCTTCACCGCCCGTGCCCGCCTCCATCACTTCGTAGCCGTGCACCGCCAGGCGCCGGCGCAGGGCGTAGCGGGTGGCGACGTTGTCGTCGACGATCAGCAGGCGCACATCAGGTTTCATCGACGTTCTCCTGGGCCAGGGCCAGAGGAATGATCACGAAGAAGCATGAGCCGACCCCTGGCTCGCTGTGCACACCCACTTCGCCACCCAGCAGCATGGCGAAGCGTTTGCACAACGACAGGCCCAGACCCGTGCCGCGCAGACGCTTCTGCAGCGGCGAGTCGACCTGGGCAAAGTCCTCGAACAAGGTCCCCAGCAGCTCCTGGGCAATGCCGATGCCGGTATCGTTGACCGCAAAGCGGATCATGTCGTTGCCCAGCAACTCGGCAGACACGCGTACTTCACCGCGGGTGGTGAACTTCAGTGCATTGGAGATGAAGTTGCGCAGGATTTGCGCAAGTTTCTTGTCGTCGGTGTAAAGCCGTGGCAACCCCACCGGCTCTTCGAAAATCAGGTCGACCGCCGTGACATCGACAATCGGCCGGAACATCCCGCGCAAGGCTGCGAACAGGTCGAGCATATCGAACCAGGCGGGCGAAATGGTGATGCGCCCGGCCTCGATCTTGGCCAGGTCGAGCAGGTCGTCGACCATGTCGGACAGCTCGCGGGTGGCGGTGCTGATGAACGTCACCTGGCGGTGCTGCTCTTGCGACAAGGGCCCGTCCAGTTCATCGGTCAGCAGGCCGGTGATGCTCAGGATTGAGCCCAGCGGCGTGCGGAACTCGTGGCTCATGTAGGACAGGAAGCGGCTTTTCAGGTCCGACGCCTGGCGCAGTTGCTCGGCCTGGATGTCCAACTCGGCGTACAACGCCAGCACGCCCTGGTTGGTTTCCTCCAGTTCGGCGCGCAAGGCGTCGTTCTCGGCCTGCAGCCGGGCTATCAGTTGTGCATCAGACATGCGCGGCCTCCAGGTCGACGGCCAGCACCGTCACATCATCGCGGCCGCGGCAGAAATCGCGGTGCAGCACGGCGGTGATCACGGCCGGGTGGCGGTGCACCAGGCCAGGGTAGTCCTTCAGGTTCCAACGGGACTGCAGGCCGTCGCTGTACATGATCAACAGGTTTCCATACAGCTCAGCGTAGTCGAACACCTGGGCTTTCCTGAACTGCCCACCCACGATGCCCGGCAGCGAAGCCAGGCCGCGCACTTGTGCCCCGGCCACCAGGCTTGCACCGATGTTACCGATGCCGGTGAAGCTAAGGCGGTCATGGGCACGGTCATATTGCGCCACCGCCGTAGCCCCACCCCGTGTGCCGGACATGGCCTGGTGCATGACCTGCAACAGTTGCAACGGGTCGCCATGTGGCGCTTCGGCAAATGCGGCGGCGCCCGCCTTGGCCGCCACTTCGGCATCAGGGCCATGCCCCAGGCCATCGATCACCAGTGCACTGATGCGTTGTCCATCGATAGCCAGGTGCCAGGTATCCCCGCAGGCGGGGTCGTTGTGCAGGGCATGCTGGCTGACGCCCCAGCGCAGGTCTGCGCCGCGGTCAAGCGTCCTGTGCAGGCGCGCCAGCACCACGGCTCCGCGAGCATCTGCGTACATGTCGAACACCTGGGCCTGACGCACCATGGCCCCCATGCCGATACCCTGGGTGCCCGCCGTCGAATAGCCATCGGCCAGGCAACTGTGGGCATCGAAGCCCTGGGCCCGGTCCACGGTGAGCAGCTCGATGGCGAAGGCGCCTTGCTTACGGGGAAGCACGCGCATGTGCAGCTCGCCATGGCGGGCATGCTTGAGGACATTGCTGCACAGCTCGGTGGCCACCAGGGCCACACGCCCTGCCTCTTCCGGCTCAAAGCCATGTCGCTCGGCCAGCTTTTGTGCAGTACGTCGGGCATGGCCGACGTCGCTGGGGTCGTCCAGGCGCAGCACTTGAGTCGCGGTAGCGTGAATATTCATGCCCATCGGGTGATCGTCACACGCGTGCCCAGGCCGGGGGCCGTGTCCAGCTCGAACTCGTCGACCAGCCGTCGGGCGCCGGTAAGGCCCAGGCCAAGGCCACTGCCCGAGGTCCAGCCATCGGTCAGCGCCAGCTTGACATCGGGAATGCCCGGGCCCTCATCGCGAAACAGCAAGCGCAGCCCTGCACGCCCGGCATCCTCCAGCACCTGCCAGTCCATGTCGCCGCCGCCGCCGTAGACCACCGTGTTACGAGCCAGCTCGCTGACGGCGGTCACGAGCTTGGTCAGGTCCACCAGGCGCATGCCGCATTCACCGGCCAACTTGCGCGCCAATTGGCGCGCCAACACTACATCCTGCTCTATGCGCACAGGATGGCTGCCGCTTTCGCGAACATTCATTTTCGGCTCACACGTTGACGCAGCACTTGCATGCCGCGCTCCACATTCAGTGCCGTACTGACGCCCGGCAGGGTAAGGCCGAGTTCGACCAAGGTAATGGCCACGGCCGGCTGCATGCCGACCACCATGGTTTCGGCATCCATGATGCGCGACAGGCCGGAAATGCTGGCGATCATCCGGCCTATGAAGGAGTCGACCATGTCGAGTGCGGAAATATCGATCAGCACACCTTGGGCCGATGTATGGCTGATGCGGTCGGTCAGGTCTTCCTGCAGCGTCAGCGCCAGCTGGTCGTGCATGTCCACCTGAATGGTTACCAGCAGGAATTCGCCCATCTGCAGGATCGGAATGCGCTCCATAGGCTTATACCTGCTTGCCGATGTCGCCGCCCAGGCGCGCAAGGGCGAGTTTGAGGGCATCCGCAAGGTTGGACTTGGTGGTCAGGGTGCCCAGGTCCAGGCCAAGGTGGACGATGGTTTGCGCGATCTGCGGGCGCACCCCGCTGATGATGCAATCGGCGCCCATCAGGCGGATCGCGGTCACGGTCTTGAGCAGGTGTTGCGCCACCAGCGTGTCGACGGTCGGAACGCCGGTGATATCGATGATGGCGATTTCCGAGCCGGTATCGACGATGCGCTGCAGCAGCGACTCCATGACGGTCTGGCTGCGTTGCGAGTCCAGGGTGCCAATCAGCGGCAGGGCGAGTACCCCGTCCCACAGCTTGACCACGGGGGTGGACAGTTCCAGCAGCTCTTCCTGCTGGCGCTTGATCACGTCTTCGCGGGTTTTCTGGAAGGTGCGGATGGTGTGCATGCCCATGCCGTCGATCAGCTCGGAGATCGCCCACAGCTGCTCGGCCAGGCGCGCCGGTTCATCACTGAAGTGCGATTGCAACAGGCCGAACAGTGGCCCCTTCAGGGCAAAGATGAAGTACACGGCCTGGTGCGAGTCATGCCCCAGCTGCGCGCGCGAGACGGACAGTTTTTCCAGAAAACGGCGCACCCCTTCCCAGCCCGTTGCAGCCAGGTTGCTGCCGCCTTCGCTTAGCAGGCCCTCGACCAGCAATTGCAGGAATTCGCGAGTTTCCTGTGCGAGTACCTGTTCCTTGATATTTCGCGTGGCGCCGTTGGTTTCCAGGCCAGAAAGCCATTCTTTCTGCAATTGCGCCTGGTTGTTCTTGATCGCTTCCGATGTGCTGCCGTGCAGTGCTGCCATGTACCTTAGCTCCTGGGCTGAAAGGCCGGCTTCCCCATAAATTGGCCGGCCTGCTGTGAATGACATTTGCCGGATGAAATAGTTGTGCGCGGGGGACAGTTAATTGCAATGCGCCATCTGAGGGTAGCCTATGCAGCGTCCTGGCCCACCTGCCTGGTATCCGTTGCAAGCGGGATTGGCGGGCGAGACAGCAACAGGCCGACCAGCACTGCGAAGACCAGTGCGGCAATACCTGCGGTGTGCAGCACGGCCTCGAAACCACCGATGAATGCCTGCCGGGCCAGGGGCGCCACGGCCTCGCGCTGGGCGGGTTCGAGCAGCGCCAGGGCGGCCTGCAGGTCGCCTGCGGCAACCCGTGTCGCCATTGCCGCAACCTGGCCCGAGTGCGCGGGCGCCACGGCGGCGATGGCCTCGTGCAACAGCTGCCCGCTACGGCCGGCCAGCACGCCGCCAAGTACACCAATGGCCAGCACGATTGCCCCGAACCGCGTGGTGGTACTCAGCCCCGAGGCCATGCCGGTGCGCTCACGCGGCACGCAAGCCATGATGTTTTTCTGCGTGTCGCCATTGAGCAACCCGGCGCCAGCGCCCAGCACCAGGCTGGCCAGGGCGAACGCGCCATAGCCGCCCTGGCGCGTGGCCCAGGCACACAGCAGGTTGCCCATGCCAACCAGCACCAGGCCCAGCGCAAACACCTGCGCCGGGCTCAGGTGCGCGGCCAAGCGCATGCCAACGCGCGGGGTCAGCAGCATGGCGACGGCAAATGGCAGCATGCCGGCGCCTGCGGCCAGCGCCGACAGCTGCAGGCCGTTTTGCAGGTACAGCGGCAGCAGGGTCATCATCACCTGGGCGCAGGCAGCGTAGGCGAACATGCCCAGCAAGGCGCCGACGAAACGCCCGCTGCGCATCAGCTGCAGGTCGATCATCGGGCGCTGCTGGCTGCGCTCGACCATGACGAACAGGCCGAACAGGAAACCGCTGATCACCAGACGGCCAAGGGTTTGCGCGCTGCCCCAACCCACCTGGTTGGCATCGATCATCGCCCAGATCAGGTAGCCGAGGCTGCCGGCGAAGGTCAGGCTGCCCCACGGGTCGAGCCGCGCCGCTGCGCTGTCACGCGACTCCTCGACACTGTGCAGCACCATCAGCGCCAACAGCACCACCAGGGGCAGGTTGATATAGAAGATCCAGCGCCAGCCCAAGGTGCTGGCGATCACCCCGCCCAGCAGTGGCGCAAAGGTGATGGTGGCGCCCATGCATGCGCCCCAGAAGGCCCAGGCGCGCATGCGCTCTTGCGGCTCGTGGAAGCGGTTGCCGATCGCCGCCAGGGCCGAGGTCAACAGCAACGCGGCGCCCACACCTTTGGCTGCCCTGGCCAGGTCGAGAAACAACAGCGTGGGCGCGGCACCACAGGCCAGCGAGGCTATGCCGAACAGCACCAGGCCGAGCAGCAGCATGCGCCGCCGGCCAAAGCGGTCGGCCAGGCTGCCGGCCGGCAGCAGGCAGGCGGCGAACGCCAGCAGGTAGGCGCTGACCACCCATTCGATATCGGCGAACGAGCCGGACAGGTCGCGGGCGATGCTGGGCAGGCTGACTGCGACGATATTGGTGTCGAGGATGATCAGGGCGCAGACCAGGGAGGCAGTGAGCAGGGTAAAACGCGCAGAGGGCATGGCAGGGCTCCGGGGCGTGGGCTGGTTCGCCTGAAAGGCGGTTTGCCTGCAGGATCGCCAGGGGCGCAAAGCGGCCCCGCCAATCTCCCAGGTAATCTTTGCCCCCAGGCCACCAGGCTTGTAGTGTTGGCCTCACCATAACGCTGCCAACCCAACGCCTTGTTAGCCTCGGCGGCCCCCGTCATTACCCTGCAGGTAACACCCATGGAAATCCGCCATTTCCGCTATTTCCTCTGCGTTGCCCGCCATGGCCATTTCACCCGTGCCGCCGAGCAACTGGGCATCGCCCCGCCCACCCTCAGCCGGCAGATCCAGGACATGGAGCGCGAACTGGGCGTTCGCCTGTTCGAGCGCAACCAGCGCGAGGTCAACCTGACCGCCGCCGGCCAGGCCCTGTTCATCGAAGCCGAACAGACCGTGCGTCAGTTCGACGCGGCGCAACTGGGGGCACAACGCGCCGCCCGTGGCGAAAGCGGGCGTATCGAACTGGGCTACGTGGCTTCGGCCGCCTACTCGGGCATGCTCCAGCAGCAAGTGCTTCGCTTCAGCGAAGCCTGCCCCGAGGTACGCCTGAGCATGCGCGAACTGCCCATGGCCGAACTGCCCGCCAGGGTTCGTGATGGCCTGCTTGACCTTGCGTATGTGCGCTCGCCGATGGAACTGCCGGAAGAGCTGGAAGCCATTGCGCTGCACCAGGAGGGCTTCGTCCTTGCCCTGCCCGCCCATTCACGGATCAATGAAGTGCCTCAGATCCCGGCATCGCGCCTGGCCAATGAAACCTTCATCCTGCCCGAGCAGATATCCGGCACGCTGGAGGTCGCCGCGCAAGGTGGCTTCGTCCCGCAGCTTGGCCCGCAGCCCGGCAGCCTGGTGGCGGTGATTACCCTGGTGTCTCTCGGCCAGGGCATCGCCGTGGTGCCGGAATCGGTGGTGCAGCGCATCTGCCTGCCGCAAGTGAACTACCGGCGGATCGTCGACTGCCACGCCAGTTCATGGCTCAGCCTGATTCACCGGCGCTTCGATAAAGCGCCGGCGGTGATGCGTTATGTGCAGAGCGTGAAAGGTGGTGCCTGATCAGTGATCGCCTGCAGCACCCAAGGCGTAGAATTCATGCAGCTTGGCCTGCAGCAAGGCCTTGTCCGGCAAGCGTGTCTGGTATTCCGCAATCAGTGCTGGCGACAAACTGCGATTAAGCGCGTACTCGACCACCTCATCGTCCCTGCTGGCGCACAGCAACACGCCAATCGCAGGGTTTTCATGCGGCTTGCGCTCGTTTCGGTCAAGCGCTTCCAGGTAGAAATCGAGTTTGCCCAGGTACTCGGGCTCGAAGCGGCCGACCTTCAGCTCTATCGCTACCAGGCAGTTGAGGCCGCGGTGAAAGAACAGCAAATCCAGTGCGAAGTCGCGGCCACCGACCTGAAGCGGGTACTGAGAGCCGACGAAGCAGAAGTCGCGGCCCAGTTCGATGAGGAACTGTTTGAGCCGATTCATCAGCGCGCCATGTAGGTCTGCTTCTGCATGATCCCCCGTTAGCCCGAGAAACTCCACCATGTAGGCATCCCGAAAAACCTCCATGGCTGCCGGATAATCTTGACGCAATACTGCCGAAGCCCTGGCCGGGTTTGCGACACTGCGTTCAAAAAGCGAGGCCTTGAGTTGCCTTTCCAATTCTCGGCTTGACCACCTTTCCTGAATCGCCATGCGCAGGTAGAACTCGCGCTCCTGAGTGAGCTTGCTCTGGCTGAGAATCATCATGTTGTGGGTCCATGGCAATTGTCTCAGCAGTGCCGAGACTCTTTCGTCATGGCGATAGGCTTCATAAAATTGGCGCATCCGAAACAGGTTAGGTCTCGTAAAACCTCGTAGCCCAGGCTGCGTTTGGGCAAGATGAGCAGCCAGCTGACTGACCACCGAATCGCCCCATTCCGCCCGCTCCAGCTTGTGGCTGATGTAGGCCCCAACCTGCCAGTACAGGTCGATCAATTGCGTATTGACCGCCTGCACCGCACGCTGCCTGGCATCCTGAATCAACCTGAGCACTTCCTCGAAACGGTCATCCTTTACCGAAGGAAGGGCCACCGGCGCTTGTGGTTCTTGTTGTTCAGCGCTCATGCATCGACTCCCTTTTGAATTCGCCAGGAAGTCTACCCCCGGTGAGCCGTCACCCCGCCACCGGCAGCACCTCTGATTTGTTTCAAAAAGCAAAGGGCACCCATCCACTGGTGCCCTTCGCCCTACCGCAAGGTGAACCCGATCACCCCATCGACCGCGCCCCTACAGGTTGCGCATGGCCCCGCGATGTCACGATCCCCAGGAAGGAAATGACGATTGCCAGGCCCAGTGTCGAACTCACTTCTACCCGGTGCTCCGGGGTGTACATCATCACCGCCAGCGCCCCGGCAATGAAGATGATCACCGCCCAGGTGAGGTACGGGAACAGCCACATGCGGAACTTCAGCTCGGTGTTCTCGCGCTCCAGGCGGCGGCGCATGCGCAGCTGCGAGATGGCGATGACCATGTACACCAGCAAGGCGATGGCGCCGGAACTGGCCAGCAGGAACTCGAACACGCCTTTCGGTGCGAAGTAGTTGAGGATGGCAATCGCCGCGCCGATCAAGGTACTGCCAAAGACCGCAGAGCGCGGTACGCCTACCCTGGAGGTCTTGTTGAGGAAGGCCGGGGCGTCACCGCGCTTGGCCAGCGAGTACATCATGCGCGAGGCGATGTAGATCGACGAGTTCATGCAGCTGGTCACGGCCACCAGCACCACCAGGTCGACCATGAACGCGGCGTTGGGGATGTTCATGATTTCCAGCGCACGCTGGTAGGAACCCACCACCGCCAACTGCGGGTCGTTCCATGGCACCACCGAGATGATCACGAAGATCGACAGGATGTA
>Ga0302347_1003304_pt1 | contig 14461 bp, 12 predicted proteins | sample PhyWR1_FD_202178 | JGI IMG/M metagenome (GOLD analysis project Ga0302347, IMG submission 202178) | Leaf surface microbial communities from wheat plants in UC Gill Tract Community Farm, Albany, California, United States - DLSL W.R1 (v2)... | ecosystem: Host-associated > Plants > Phyllosphere >...
AGCGGCAGTTGTGCCTGGGCGGCCAGTAACAGGCGGCCTTCATCGGTGAGTTCAACCCCGGGCATGGGGGTCAGGTGTTTGTCTTGCAGAAACAACACGCTGTGTTCGCGCAGCCATTTGTCCTGCGCGTCGTCCAGCCCGTCGAGAATACTCAGGTGTTGGCGCACGTCGTGCCACACGTGCGCCGCCACCGGGTGTTGCGCCAGAATTCGCTGGCGCCGCCATTCACTCAGAGACCACATGGGGGCGGGTCCCGGTCAGGCTTTGGAAGGGCTGCGGCCCATGCGGCTGCGGATTACACCAATGATCATAGGTACCAGAGACAGCAGGATAATGCCGACTACCAGCAAGGACAGATTGGACTTGATGAAAGGCACGTTGCCGAAGAAGTAGCCCAGCGTCACCAGGCCGCCGACCCAGAGGATGGTGCCGAAAACGCTGAACATCAGGAAGCGCGGGTAGAACATGTGCGCCACGCCGGCAACGAAGGGGGCAAAGGTGCGGAAGATTGGCAGGAACCGCGCCATGGTCACGGTTTTGCCGCCATGACGTTCGTAGAAATCGTGGGTTTTTTCCAGGTAATCGCGGCGGAAGATTTTCGAGTCCGGATTACTGAACAATCGCTCGCCGGCTGTTCGTCCTATGACGTAGTTGGTGCTGTCGCCCAGGATTGCCGCCACCATCAGCAGGCCACCCAGCAGTACCGGGTCCATGCCGCCGCCTGCAGCGACCGCGCCGGCAATAAAGAGCAGCGAATCACCCGGCAGGAACGGCATGACCACCAGGCCGGTTTCACAGAAGATCACCAAAAACAGGATGGCGTAGATCCACACTCCGTAATCTCTTACCAGCATGTCCAGGTACACATCGAGGTGCAGGATAATGTCGATCGGGTTGAAATCCATGTAAAGCACCTGTGTTGATGACCCGGCTCTGCAGGTCCGTGCGGGAAAGGGAAGGTATTTAACTACAACGGATGTAGTTTTTTCGTACATTTCTTAAAAAAGCGGATTATACGGATTGAGGCAAGTCTTGTTGGTGGAGTTTGTAGCGAGGCGTGTATTGAGCCGCAGCGGCTGGCTAATCAACCGTAGGAGCGAGCTTGCCTCGCAAAGCACACAGCTCGCGAGCAAGCCCGCTCCTACAGAGTCACGGCCCCGTGTTTATTCACCCTTGAGCAGGAAATTTTCGCTGGGAGCCTCTGATTCAATGGTTTGTACCTGTGCTTCGTCTTTCAGGTTCACCCCCGACAATTGCCGACGACAGGCTTCGCGCATCAAGTAGGCCAGCCGATGAGCGGCCATGCCGTAGCTCAACCCTTCGAGCCGTACGTTAGAGATGCAGTTGCGATACGCGTCGGTCAGACCAATCTTTGGCGCGTAGGTGAAATACAGACCCAGGCTGTCAGGAGAACTGAGGCCGGGGCGTTCACCGATCAGCATGACCACCATTTTTGCACCCAGCAGCTCGCCGATTTCATCCGCGACGGCTACCCGTCCTTGTTCCACCAGAATCACCGGTGACAGGCTCCAGCCTTCAGTGGCCGTTTGCTCCTGCATGCGGGCCAGAAAGGGCAGGGTGTGACGATGAACCGCCAGCGCCGACAGCCCGTCGGCAACCACGATGGCGACATCGATCCCGCCAGGATGAGTCAGGGCGTAGTCGCGCAATTGTTGCGCCGAGTCATCGTTAAGCTTGCGCCCCAGATCCGGCCGTTGCAGATAGCTGTGGCGATCAATGGCGGCGCTGTGCAGCAGCAGTGTTTGCTGTCCGCGCTCGGCAAGCTGGCTGCTTAAACCCGCGTGATCAAACGGCAAATGCACCGCATCCCGGGCTTGGGCGTGGGCAAACTGAAAATCCAGCTGGGCCCCGGTGGGCATGCTGGTGCCGGTACGTCCCAGGGCAATGCGCGCCGGGGTCAGGCGGCGCAGTTCCAGCCAGGGGTTGAGGTTGTCTGTGGGGGTAGTGGCCATGTTCAGCGTCCTCCCAGATGAGCCAGTGCCTGGCGAAACGCCGGCGGCAGTTGATGCCCGAACTCGATCCGGCCATCGGTCTGGGTAAATATCCCGATCTTGCTCAACCACTGCTCAAACTCGGGGGCCGGTTTGAGGCCCAGGGTTTTTCGCGCATATAGCGCGTCATGGAATGAGGTGGTCTGATAGTTGAGCATGATGTCGTCCGAGCCCGGAATGCCCATGATGAAGTTGATCCCGGCCACACCCAGCAGGGTCAGCAGGTTGTCCATGTCGTCCTGATCGGCTTCGGCGTGGTTGGTGTAGCAGATGTCGCATCCCATCGGCACGCCGAGCAGCTTGCCGCAGAAGTGGTCCTCAAGCCCGGCACGGATGATCTGCTTGCCGTTGTACAGGTACTCGGGGCCGATAAAACCGACTACGGTGTTGACCAGAAACGGCTTGAAATGCCGCGCCACTGCATAGGCGCGGGTTTCGCAGGTTTGCTGGTCGACGCCGAAATGCGCGTTGGCCGACAGCGCGCTGCCCTGGCCGGTTTCGAAATACATCAGATTATTGCCCAAGGTCCCGCGGTTGAGGCTCAAGCCTGCGTCATACCCTTCTTGCAGTACATTCAGATTGATCCCGAAGCTGGCGTTGGCGGCTTCAGTACCGGCAATCGACTGGAACACCAGATCCAGCGGTACGCCACGGTTGATCGCTTCAATCGATGTGGTGACATGGGTCAGCACGCAGGACTGGGTCGGGATCTCATAACGCTGGATGATGGCGTCGAGCATGTTCAGCAGGTCGCAGATGGACGCGATGCTGTCGGTGGCCGGGTTGATACCGATCATGGCGTCGCCGTTGCCGTACAGCAGGCCGTCGAGAATGCTGGCGGCAATCCCGGCCGGATCGTCGGTGGGGTGGTTGGGTTGCAGGCGGGTCGAAAGTCGCCCGCGCAGGCCCATGGTGCCGCGAAAACGGGTGACCACGCGGATCTTCTGCGCCACCAGAATCAGGTCCTGCACGCGCATGATTTTCGACACCGCAGCGGCCATTTCCGGGGTCAGGCCCGGCGCCAGGGCGCGCAGGCTCTGCTCGTCGGCAGCGTCGCTGAGTAGCCAGTCACGAAAACCGCCCACTGTCAGATGGCTGACTGCAGCAAAGGCGAGCGGGTCATGGGTGTCGATAATCAGCCGGGTGACTTCATCGGACTCGTAGGGAATCAGCGCTTCTTGCAGGAACCAGGCGAGCGGGACGTCAGCCAGCGCCATTTGCGCAGCGACCCGTTCACCATCGTTCTGTGCGGCGACACCGGCCAGAAAATCCCCGGAGCGCGCCGGGCTGGCTTTGGCCATAAGGTCTTTGAGGCTGTCAAAACGGTAAGTCTGGGTGCCTACCGCGTGAGAAAAAGTTGCCATTCAGGGTGCTCCTTAACGCCAGGCGCAGTGCGTCTGGCGGGTTTCTCAGCGACTAGTGCAAGGCTTGCTCGGCTTTTTGAATCGCCGCGAATTCCTCTTCAGGCGTACCGGCCACCAAGTGGTGCCGACTGTAAAAAGCGAAGTACGCAATTAATACGCCATAGATCACGGCAGCGCCAATAACCACGCGCGGGTCGACCAGGAAGCCGGCCACGACCGCGACGCAAGCGAGCACCAAAGCGATGCCTGAAGTGAAGATTCCGCCCGGAGTGCGGTACGGACGCTCCATTTTGGGGCGACGAATACGCAGGGTGATGTGCGCGGCCATCATCAACACGTAGGAAATGGTCGCGCCAAACACGGCCACCAGAATCAGCAAGTCCCCTTGCCCGGTCAGCGACAGGCCGAAACCGATGATGCCGGGGATGATCAGCGCCAGTACCGGTGCTTTGCTTTTGTTGGTTTCTGACAGTTTGCGCGGCAAATACCCTGCACGGGACAGGGCGAAGATCTGACGCGAGTAGGCGTAAATGATCGAAAAGAAACTGGCGATCAAGCCGGCCAGGCCGACCAGGTTAACGAACCCGCCCATCCAGGTTGAGCCGCCATAGGCCTTGCTCAGCGCTTCAACCAGCGGGTTGCCCGAGGCCATTAAATGGTGTGCGCCCGCGGCCCCAGGGCCGATGACCAGAATCAGCAGGGCAAAGGTGACGAGTACCAGCATGGCGCCGATCAGGCCGCGAGGCAGGTCGCGCTTGGGGTTTTTGGTTTCTTCGGCGGCCAGCGGTACGCCTTCGACGGCGAGGAAGAACCAGATCGCGTAAGGGATCGCGGCCCACACGCCAACGTAGCCGAATGGCAGGAAGGCGCTGGCGCCTTTGGCTTCTGTGACCGGGATATCCAGCAGGTTGGCGACGCTGAAGTGCGGCACCATAGAAACCAGAAACACGCCCAGGGCAATCGCGGCCACGGCGGTGATGACGAACATCAGTTTGAGGGCTTCACCCACGCCGAAAATGTGAATGCCGATAAAGATGATGTAGAACGCCAGATAGATCATCCAGCCACCAATCCCGAACAGCGATTGGCAATAAGCACCAATAAATACGGCAATCGCGGCCGGTGCTATGGCGTATTCAATCAGGATCGCGGTGCCGGTCAGGAACCCGCCCCACGGGCCGAAGGCGCTTCGGGCAAAGCCATAGCCACCACCGGCTGTAGGAATCATCGACGACAGTTCGGCCAGCGAAAAGCACATGCACAGGTACATGGTGGCCATCAGCAAGGTGGCGATAAACATCCCGCCCCAGCCGCCCTGGGCCAGGCCAAAGTTCCAGCCGGCGTAGTCGCCGGAGATGACGTAAGCCACGCCCAGGCCCACCAGCAGGACCCAGCCGGCAGCGCCTTTTTTCAGCTCGCGTTGTTGAAAGTATTCGGAGCCGACTTTTTCAAAGTCGACGGAGGAAGCTGACGCCGAAGCGCCAATGGGTTCGCTAGGCATGTGAGTGCACCTGTTCTTTTATAGTTTGGAAAATATGACAGGGAGCAAAGCAAGAGCTGGGCCATGAGGGCCGGTTTAGAGCGGTCTGATCTGTAGGAGCGAGCTTGCTCGCGAGCAAGTTCGCTCCTACAGGGGCCGGGGGGTTAGAAGAAGCCCAGCGGGTTGATGTCGTAGCTCACCAGCAGGTTTTTGGTCTGCTGATAGTGGTCGAGCATCATTTTGTGGGTTTCACGGCCAACACCGGACTTTTTGTAGCCACCGAACGCGGCATGGGCCGGGTACAGGTGGTAGCAGTTGGTCCAGACGCGCCCGGCCTTGATGGCGCGGCCCATGCGGTAGGCGCGGTTGATGTCGCGGGTCCACAAACCGGCACCCAGGCCGAACTCGGTGTCGTTGGCAATCGCCAGTGCTTCGGCTTCGTCCTTGAAGGTGGTGATGCTGACCACCGGGCCAAAGATTTCTTCCTGGAACACGCGCATTTTGTTGGTGCCTTTGAGCAGCGTCGGCTGGATGTAATAGCCGGTTGCCAGGTCGCCTTCGAGCTTGGCCACCTGGCCGCCGGTCAGCAGTTCGGCGCCTTCAGCCTTGGCGATTTCAAGGTAAGACAGGATCTTGTCGAATTGCTGCTCGGAGGCCTGGGCGCCGACCATGGTGTCGGTGTCCAGCGGGTCGCCACGTTTGATCGACTCGACCTTCTTCATCACCACTTTCATGAAGTCGTCGTAGATCGACTCCTGAATCAGCGCGCGGGAAGGGCAGGTGCACACCTCACCCTGGTTGAAGAATGCCAGCACCAGGCCTTCGGCCGCCTTTTCAATAAAGGCCGGTTCAGCCTGCATGATGTCGGCGAAGAAGATGTTTGGCGATTTGCCGCCCAGTTCAACGGTGGAAGGAATGATGTTCTCGGCGGCACATTTCATGATGTGCGAGCCCACGGGTGTCGAACCGGTGAAAGCGATTTTGGCGATGCGCTTGCTGGTGGCCAGGGCTTCGCCTGCTTCCTTGCCGAAACCTTGCACCACGTTCAGTACGCCGGGCGGCAGCAGGTCACCGATCAACTCCATGAATACGGTGATGCTCAGCGGGGTTTGCTCGGCGGGTTTGAGTACGATGCAGTTACCGGCAGCCAGGGCCGGTGCGAGTTTCCAGGCGGCCATCAGCAGCGGGAAGTTCCACGGAATGATCTGCCCGACCACGCCCAGCGGTTCGTGGATGTGATAGGCCACGGTGTTGCCGTCGATTTCTGCCGCGCTGCCTTCTTGCGCGCGGATGCAACCGGCGTAGTAACGGAAATGGTCAGCTGCCAGCGGAACGTCGGCGTTCAGGGTTTCGCGCACTGCTTTGCCGTTGTCCCAGGTTTCGGTCACGGCCAGCAGTTCGAGGTTTTGTTCGATGCGATCGGCAATTTTGAGCAGCACCAGCGAGCGGGCCTGCACCGAGGTCGCGCCCCAGGCGTCAGCAGCGGCATGGGCGGCATCTAGGGCTTTTTCGATATCTTCTGCAGTCGAGCGCGGGAATTCGGCGATGGGCTTGCCGTTCACAGGCGAGGTATTAGTGAAGTACTGGCCTTTGACGGGCGCCACGAATTCGCCGCCAATGTAGTTGCCGTAGCGGCTCTTGAACGAGACGACAGAGCCTTCAGTACCGGGTTGTGCGTAACGCATGGGGAGTGTCTCCTGGCTTTATTGTGCTTATGGGAGGACGCGCTGTGGCGTTGCCCTAAGTCAGAGCAAGGGCCGGGCCACATTGTCTGGATGGCTCTGGGCCGGGGCTTTCATGCTGATTAAGGGTATGGAGCCGGCAGGGGGTGTCACAGGGTCGATACAGTTGCAGTGACACTTTGTACCAAAACCGGAACAGTTGATGACCGGCGAGTCAGCTGGCGATTGCAAAGGCTCGCGGGCAAGCAGATGCTGGGCGCTCGGTCTGAACCTGGATCCATGTTGGCGAAGAGGCTAAATGTGCCCCTGCCGGACATGAGACCGCCGATACAGCGCGGAGAATAATAAGAATGCACAGTAATGATTTGAGCCGGCACGCCCGGCAAGTTCTGGATGTGACCCAGGGTCGCCCTCAGGGGTGTGACCCTTCTATCGTTCGCTCCTGGCAACGCTGCCTGGAGGACTACCACCTCGATCCCGCACAGACCATTGCCCCGACAGTGCTGGAACACGGCCGCATTCTTGAAGGGCGCGAGCGTTTGCAGCAGGTGCTGCAAATTGCCGGGCACGAAATGAACAGCCTGCATCAGCAGCTCTCGGGGGCCGGGCACGCGGTCCTGCTGACCGATGCCCGCGGGGTCATCCTCAACTGTGTAACGGCGGCGACCGAACGCAAAGTGTTTGAGCGGGCCGGGCTGTGGCTGGGGGCTGACTGGAGCGAGGCCCGCGAGGGCACCAACGGGATTGGCACCTGTGTGGTAGAACGCCAGGCTTTGACCATTCATCAGGACGAACATTTTCGTGGCCGTCACACCGGGCTGACCTGTTCGGCCAGCCCGGTATTTGACCCGCAGGGCGCGTTGCTGGCGGTGCTGGACGTCTCTTCGGCGCGGCATGAAGTCTCGCGCCAGAGCCAGTTTCACACCATGGCGCTGGTCAATCTCTCGGCCCGGATTATCGAAAACAGCTATTTTCTGCGGCACTTCGAACACCAGTGGCTGCTGCGTTTTCACCTGCAGGCCGAGTCGGTGGGACTGTTCAGTGAAGGCATGCTGGCGTTCGATGGCGACGGAGTTATCTGTGCGGTGAATCAAAGCGCCTTGAATCTGCTGGGCCACGTGCGAGGCGGATTGCTCGGGCAGACCGTCGACAGCGTATTCGATTGCCCGCGCGATGAACTGTTCGCCCGTGCCAGCACCCTGGCCAGCACCAGTTGGCCGCTGCGTACCCGCGATGGTCGCCGGCTGTTTGCAGCGGTGCGTGGTCTGCCGCGCAGCGTGCCGTGCGCGGTCAAGCCGCAGGTCGAGCCCGTGGCGGCGCGCTTGAGCGGAATTTGCTTGGGGGATGAGGCCCTGCAGACCGATTTTCGTCGCGCGCTGCGGGTGTTCGAGCGTGATGTGCCGTTATTGATCAATGGCGAAACCGGCTCGGGTAAAGAGGCCTTTGCCAAGGCTGTGCATCAGGCCAGCTTGCGTCATGGCAAACCGTTCGTCGCACTCAATTGCGCGTCTATCCCTGAAAGCCTGATCGAGAGTGAGCTGTTCGGCTATCGCGGTGGCAGCTTTACCGGGGCGCGCAAAGAGGGGATGCAGGGCAAGCTGCAGCAGGCCGATGGCGGCACGCTGTTTCTGGACGAGATTGGCGATATGCCGCTGGTGCTGCAAACCCGCTTGTTACGGGTGCTCGAAGATCGCCTGGTGGTGCCGATCGGTGGCGAGCCGGTGGCGGTCAATGTGCGCATCATCAGTGCTACGCATCGCAACTTGCAGGAGCGGGTGGCTGATGGCAGTTTTCGCGAAGACCTGTATTACCGCCTCAATGGTCTGGAAATCGGTTTGCCGGCGTTGCGCGATCGCAGTGACAAGTCGCAACTGCTCGATTTTTTGCTGGCCGAAGAGGCGCCACAGCAAGGGTTGCTCATCAGCCCTGCGGCACGTCAGGCGCTGCTGGAGTTTCCGTGGCCGGGCAACGTGCGCCAGCTGCGTAATGTGCTGCGTACCCTGGCGGCATTGTGTGAAGAGCAGGTGATTGAATTTGATGATCTGCCGGTCGTCATTCGCCAGGCGCCAGGCAAAGCCCCGGTCCCCTGCGGGCAGCCATTGGAAAACGCTGAAAAACTGGCCCTGCTCGAGGTACTGGAAATGCACCGTTGGCACATGACCCACGCGGCCGTGCAGTTGGGTGTTAGCCGCAATACGCTGTATAGAAAGCTGCGCAAGCACGGGATAGAGCGATAGCTTCTTGGGCGGGAGCGGGTGGCTGGCAATTAAGGTCGCGCGGTTTGATTTGAAACTGTGCGATGCCATCGCCGGCAAGCTGCTGGCTCCCACGCAAAATGCCCCCTGAATCATCAGGTGCGAAAAACAACCCCCTGCGATACCCTTCGCCGATGATTTACGAGGTCGACTATGCACATTCATATTCTTGGTATTTGCGGCACTTTCATGGGTTCGCTGGCTGTTCTGGCCAAAGAACTGGGCCATCACGTTACCGGTTCCGACGCTAACGTCTATCCGCCAATGAGCACCCAGCTGCAAGCTCAAGGCATTGAATTGACCCAGGGCTATGACCCGGCCCAGCTCGACCCGGCCCCCGATGTGGTGGTGATCGGTAACGCGCTGTCGCGTGGCAACCCGGCCGTTGAATATGTGCTTAACAAAGGCCTGCCTTATGTATCGGGCCCGCAATGGCTGGCCGATCACGTGTTGCAAGGCCGCTGGGTACTGGCAGTGGCCGGCACCCATGGCAAAACCACCACCAGCAGCATGCTGGCCTGGGTGCTGGAACACGCGGGCATGGCGCCGGGCTTCCTGATCGGCGGTGTGCCGCAAAACTTTGCGGTGTCGGCGCGTCTGGGGGATACGCCGTTCTTCGTGGTCGAGGCCGATGAGTACGACAGCGCCTTCTTCGACAAACGTTCAAAATTTGTGCACTACCGTCCGCGCACCGCGATCCTGAACAATCTCGAGTTCGATCACGCTGACATCTTCCCGGACTTGCCGGCCATTGAGCGTCAGTTCCATCACCTGGTGCGCACTATTCCCAGTGAAGGGCTGGTGATTCATCCCACCACCGAGCCTGCCTTGCAGCGTGTGATCGAGATGGGCTGCTGGACGCCGGTACAAACCACAGGCGTTGATGGCCAATGGCAAGCCAGGTTGCTCAGCGAAGACGGTTCGCGCTTTGAAGTGCTGTTTGAAGGCCTCGTTCAAGGCATCGTCGACTGGGACATGACCGGTCAGCATAACGTGGCCAATGCCCTGGCAACCTTGGCGGCTGCACGCCATGTGGGTGTAGTGCCAAGCCTGGCGATTGATGGCCTGAGCGCGTTTAAAAGCGTGAAACGGCGGATGGAAAAAGTCGCTGAAGTTCACGGTATTACCATCTACGACGACTTTGCCCACCACCCGACGGCGATTGCCACCACCCTTGATGGCCTGCGCAAGCACATCGGTGATGCTCCGCTGATTGCGGTCATTGAGCCGCGCTCCAACTCCATGAAGCTGGGCGCGCATCGTGATGGTTTGCCGCAGAGTGTGGTGCAGGCCGATCACGTGGTCTGGTATGCACCGGCCAACCTGGGCTGGGACTTGGCGGCGACCGTGGCTTGCAGCCCGGTGCCGACGCTGGTGTGCGACTCGCTGGAGGCAATCATTGCCGAGGTCAAGCGTCATGCCAAACCCGGTACCCATGTGGTGATCATGAGTAACGGCGGCTTTGGCGGCCTGCATGGCAAATTGGCGGATGCACTGCAATGAGTGGCCCGGAACGCATCACTCTGGCGGTAACCGGCGCCTCGGGCATGCAATACGCTCTGCGCCTGCTCGATTGCCTGGTGCGGGAAGACCGTGAGGTGCATTTCCTGATTTCCAAGGCCGCACAATTGGTGATGGCCACTGAAACCGATGTCAGCCTGCCGCCCAAGCCACAGGCCATGCAGACCTTTCTGACTGAATACACAGGAGCTGCCGCCGGGCAGATTCGGGTCTACGGCAAGGAAGACTGGATGTCACCGGTGGCCTCGGGCTCCGGTGCCCCTGCCGCCATGGTGGTGGTGCCCTGTTCTACGGGGACGCTGTCGGCCATTGCCACCGGCGCCTGTAACAACCTGGTCGAGCGGGCTGCGGATGTCACGCTGAAGGAGCGTCGCCAACTGATTCTGGTGCCGCGTGAAGCGCCGTACTCCAGCATCCATCTGGAGAACATGCTCAAGTTGTCGAACATGGGTGCGGTGATACTGCCCGCATCCCCTGGTTTCTACCATCAGCCGCAAACCATCGATGACCTGGTGGACTTTGTGGTGGCACGCATTCTCAACCTGCTTAATATCCCGCAAGACATGCTGCCACGCTGGGGTGAACACCATGTGGGCGGCGATGAGTAAAGCCCTGCTGGTGATGCTTGCGGCTATGCATGTATGTGGTTGCGCCAGTGTTCGCACGCTGGACGCGGCCAAGCCGGGTGCGCCGATTGTTTATTCCGGCACGCGACTGGACATGTATGCGTTAGAGGGTGGGTGTTGCGCGACGGACCGCTTTGGTGCCGATGCCCCGCGCTACCCGGGGCTGGACCTGCCAGCCAGCGCATTGCTCGATACGCTGTTGTTGCCGTTGTCGGTATTGACCGTGCTGGGTGTGGGGTATCAGGCCAGCGGAGGTTTGTAGTCGCTGCCGATGGCTGCGAGCTCTGTGCTTCGAAGGACTACGCCCCGGTTTTATAAAGCTCGCAGCCTTCGGCAGCGACTACAGGGCGGGATTATTTACCCAGCTTTCTCAGCTCGTCTGACTCGACCACCCGTACGCCATTCTGTTCTTCCAGCGCCAGGCGCCATAGGGCACGAGCCAGCTGGCAGGCCTCGATACCGTGGTATTTACCCGGGATCAGTCTGGACAGTGGAGCCGCCAGTTGTTCGCTCAGGCGTGGCTCGGTGCGATCGCCGATCAGCAGCGACGGGCGGGCAATGGTCAGTTGCGGCCATTCCTGGGCGCGCAAGGATTGCTCCATCTCGCCTTTGACCCGGTTATAGAACACCGAGGATTTAGGGTCGGCCCCTATCGCACTCAGAACGATCAGGTGCCGTGCGCCCATTTCCCGTGCGCGTTTGGCAAAGGCCACGACCATGTCATGGTCGACGGCCCGGAAGGCTTCTTGCGAGCCCGCCAGCTTGATCGTGGTCCCCAGGCAACAAAACGCGATATCGACCCGGCCTTTCAACTCGGGCAGGAATACAGACGGGTCGCCCACCGGGTTTTCCAGGTGCGGATGTTTTGCCAGCGGCCGGCGTGATGGCGCAAGTACCCGTGTGATGGTGGGCTCGTTAAGCAGTCGGTCGAGCAGGTGCTCGCCGGTAAGACCGGTAGCTCCTGCAAGCAGGATGTGCTGAGGCGTCAAGTACATGCGTGGTTCTCCCTTGATACATCCAGCTTAGTCTTAGTTGGCTTGCTTGCAGTTCAATCAGGTGAATGCAAAGCCTGTTTTGCCTGTTGCTGGCGCAAGCGTTGCCAGTGCGCCAGAACCCCCTTTGGCGCCCATATCTGCGGTTCGGAGGGTTCGTAGCCGTCAGTCTGCTCGCGCTCGGCGATATAACCCTTGGCCAGCTTGAAAGCTTTTTGCAGATCGTCGGTCTGATTCAGCGCCTGAGCGAACAGGGCGTTGCCGAAGTAAGTGAAGTCGGCTTCCTCCGAACAGCCAAAAGACACGCGATCTGCCCGGGACGCGGTCATGATCAGGGTCTTTTCATCTTTGAGTGCCGGAATGAACCCGCCCGAGTAGCAGGATGAAATCACGATGATCTTGTCCCGGTTTTTCAGCGGTGCCAGAGCTGCTGCCAGTTCGTCGGCAGGCATGTCTGCCAGTTCCAGGCGCGGTTGATCCAGTACCAGTTCGTGCTCCTGGGTACCGTGGCTGGTGAGATAGATAAATATCAGGTCTTCGGGGCCGCTACGCTCGGCCAGTGTTTTGGCTGCGCGGTACAGGTTCTCGCGGGTGGCCATTGGCCGGTCCAGCAAATGGTCGCGATGGTTGATCAGGTTGATCCGGCCGTGGCTGCCAAAGCGGGTGGCGAGCATCTTGTTGACGTATTCGGCTTCGCGCATGAAGACGCTTTGCTTGCCGTCGCCCGCCAGCACCAGGCTGTACAGCTCAACGTCTGCAGTTGAGGGTGGAACGGCATCCAGCGCTTCATTGAGCAGTTTGCCCTGATTAAGCAGGCCCAGTTCCAGCGGGTCGGGCAACACGGCGCCATTGGAGTCGCGCACTTGCTGGCCATTAAGCCAGTAGCCGCTCTGGACGGTGCCATCGCTCATGGTCAGGGTGCCGGGGCCCTGATAGGTGTCTGCGGCAAATTCGCCTACATAGGTGCTACCGTCGGCCATGATCAGGTGCCCAGGACCATTGAACCGCCACTCATTGAACATGCCGCGATAGTGGGAGCCATCAATGCCGATCAGCTCGCCTTTGCCGGTCAGGGCGCCATCCTTGAACTCGCCGATCCAAACGTCACCGTCAGCGTTTTCATAGCGGCCTTTGCCGTTCAGTTGGTTGTGTTTGAATGCGCCCTCGTACTGGTCGCCGTCGGCGCTGTTGAAAACACCGTTGCCTTCCAGCTCGCCATTGACGAACTGACCGCTGAATTCATTACCGCTGGCATCGCTGCGCTTGCCTTCGCCGTTGGGTTTGCCGTGGGCAAACTGGCCTTGGTACTGGCTGCCGTCTTCAAGCTCAAGATGCCCTACGCCAGAGAACTGGTCGTCCTTGAACTCGCCGCGGTAGCTCATGCCGCCTTCTTTAAGCGTGCCTTCACCTTCGCGCCGGCCTTGCTTGAAACCACCGATGTAAGTGCTGTCGTGGGTAGTCAGGCTGCCTTGGCCGCTATACAGACCCTGTTCGAACCCCCCGCGATAGACGTCGCCGTTGCTGGCATGCCACTCGCCCTGGCCGTGCCACAGGCCATTTTTGAACTCGCCGGCGTACCAACTGCCGTTCGGGTAGTCGATGCGGCCCTGCCCCTGCAACAGTCCGTTGACCACTTCGCCCCGATAGCGGCCGCCATCGGGCAGGCGTGCGTCAGGGGGCATCAGCGATTCGCCGTCTCCGCAGGCCGTCAGCAGCAGGGTCAAAGCAAGGGGGGCAAATGGGCGCATAGCGGGATCCGGATAGTTAGGCTTGCGAGTATGCCGTAGCAATGGGAGCCGCTCTATAGGGCTGCATGAAACATCCTGGTTATTGCGTGGCGAACCGCCGTGGTTTGGCAATGCCGGCTTGGTAGGCGACGTGCTTATAATGCGGCGCAAAAAATATTCGCTGGAGAGGTGAAATGTTGTTACGCGGCTTGACTTGGCTGGTGCTGTTTCAGTTGCTCGGCACAGCTCTTAATCACTTGTACGTCCCCGTATTGCCCGGCCCCATCATTGGACTGTTGCTGCTATTGGTCTTTTTGATGTTGCGCGGTCAGGTCGGTGAACCCTTGAGCCAGGCTGCCAGCGGGTTGTTGCGCTACCTGCCGCTGCTGCTCGTCCCCCCGGCTGTCGGGGTGATGGTGTACGCCGCCGATATCGCGGCTGACTTTTGGGCCATTGCCGGCGCCCTGGTGTTGTCATTGCTGATCTCGATGGCGTTTGTCGGCGTACTGATGCAGCGCTTGCTCAAGGGGCACAGTCACCCGCAGGAGCGGCCATGAACCTTGAGTGGCAAGGCGCCTGGGAGTCGGTTATCCATCACCCGCTGTTTGGCATCGGCATTACCCTGGGCGCTTATCAATTGGTGCTCGCGGCCTATGAAAAGACCCGCTGGATTTTCCTGCAGCCGGTGTTGGCGTCGATGTTGCTGGTGATCGGAGTCCTGGTCAGTTGCGGTCTGAGCTACGTCGAGTACCGCAAAAGCACGGAAATCCTCAGCATTCTGCTGGGCCCGGCCACTGTGGCG
>Ga0302347_1003306_pt1 | contig 14450 bp, 14 predicted proteins | sample PhyWR1_FD_202178 | JGI IMG/M metagenome (GOLD analysis project Ga0302347, IMG submission 202178) | Leaf surface microbial communities from wheat plants in UC Gill Tract Community Farm, Albany, California, United States - DLSL W.R1 (v2)... | ecosystem: Host-associated > Plants > Phyllosphere >...
CGAGAGCGCGGGCGTGATGCCCGTCAGGTGCAGGTGGCGCGCGGGAAAGACGCCTTCGGGGGCGTCCGCCAGGCCCAGGGCGCTGGCCGCCGAGCCTTTGCGGAAGTATTCGATCTGTGGATCGCTGCCGTCGGCCGCCCGGGTCTTGAGCATGAAGCCGGTGGGCCGGCTGGCGTCGACGCGCACCAGGCCGCGGTCTATGCCTTCGCGCGCCAATTCGTTGGACAGGAAGCGCCCGAAGGAGTCATCCCCCAGGCGGGTGATGTAGCCGGTGCGCAGGCCCAGGCGTGCCAGGCCCGTGGCCACGTTCAGCTCGGCGCCGGCCGCAGCGCGGCGAAAGTCATGCACGGCGTGCAGCTCGCCGGGCTCGGCGGCCATGAACAGCGCCATGGGCTCGCCCACGGTGAGCACGTCCAGGAGTTTGTCGTTCGGGCTTGCCATCACATCACCGCTCCAAGTTGCCAGGGTAGAAATTCATTGTCGCCCAGACCGTTTTCCTCGCTCTTGCTGGCCTGGCCCGAGGCGGTGGCGATCATCAGCCGCAGCAGGGCCGCGCCGGCTTGCTCTATGGTCTGCCGGCCATCGACAATGCCACCGCAGTCGAAGTCCATGTCCAGGCGCATGCGCTCGAACATCGGCGTGTTGGTTGCCAGCTTGAGCGAGGGCGTGGGCTTGCAGCCGTAGGTCGAGCCGCGCCCGGTGGTAAAGCAGATCAGGTTGGCGCCGCCCGCCACCTGGCCGGTGGCCGAGACCGGGTCGTAGCCCGGGGTGTCCATGAACACCAGGCCGTGCGCGCGCACCGGCTCGGCATACTCCAGCACCTCCATCAGTCCGCTGCTGCCGGCCTTGGCAACCGCGCCCAGGGATTTCTCCAGGATGGTGGTGATGCCACCGGCCTTGTTGCCGGGCGAGGGGTTGTTGTTGAGATCGCCGCCGTGCAGGGCCGCGTAGTCTTCCCACCACGACAGCCGCTTGAGCAGCTTGTCGGCCACGGCAGGCGTGGCCGCGCGGTGGGTCAGCAGGTGTTCGGCGCCGTAGATCTCGGGTGTCTCCGACAGGATGGCGGTGCCGCCGTGCCGGACCAGCAGGTCCACGGCCGCGCCCAAGGCCGGGTTGGCGGTGATGCCCGAGTAGCCGTCCGAGCCGCCGCATTGCAGGCCCACGGCCAGGTGCGACAGCGGCACCGTCTGGCGCCGCGCCTGGTTGGCCTGTTGCAGCATCTCGCCTATCAGCTGCTTGCCGTGGGCAATGGCCTCGCGCGTGCCGCCCTCGTCCTGGATGGTCAGCGCGGCAAACATGCCGGGCGCACGCGCCTGCAGCGTCTCGACCAGCGGGGCGATCTGGTTGACCTCGCAGCCCAGGCCTATCACCAGCACGCCGGCGAAATTGGGGTGGTTGGCATAGCCGCGCAGCGTGCGCTGCAGCAGCTCCAGCCCCTCGCCGTTGCCGCCCATGCCGCAGCCGCTGCCATGGGTGATGGCGACCACGCCGTCGACATGGGGGAAGGCGGCCAGGGCTTCGCCCTTGAACGCCTCGGCAATGTGCCGGCAGACCGTGGCCGAGCAGTTGACGCTGGAGATCACGCCCAGGTAGTTGCGCGTGGCCACGCGACCGTCGTCGCGCACATAGCCTTCGAAGCTCAGCGGCGTTTCCGCCGGCGCCGTGGGCCGGTAGCCGGCGCCGGCGGCATGCGCGTGGCTGGACTCGGCCATGCCCACGTTGTGCACGTGCACATGCTGGCCGGCGGCGATGTCGGCAGTGGCAACGCCTATGCCCTGGCCGTACTTGAGCACCGCCGCGCCGCGCGCAATGGCCGCCAGGGCCAGCTTGTGGCCCGAGGCAATGGGTTCGGTCACGGTGACGGCGCGGCCGTTCACCCGCACGGTGCTGCCGGGTGCCAGGTCCTGGCGCGCCACGGCGACATTGTCGGCCGCGGCCAGCTGTATGGCCTGGGGCGGGGAGGAGTTTTCGGGCTTCATCGTCGGGGCTGTGGAGGGCGGATCAGGTCAAACAAGGTGAAACACGGTCAGTAGGAAGAGGCCAGCGCCGCCTTCAGGCCGGGCTGGGCCAGCTGCGGGGCGCGTTCTGCCGCCAGCGCCACGATGGGGCCCAGGCGGCGCTGCTTCTTTTGCGCATGGTTTTGCGCGATGTCGGCGATGCGGTGGTCAAGAAAGGGGTTGGAAAAGCGCTCGCGCACATCCACCAGATAGGCCTGGGCCTGCTCGCGCGCCGCGGGTCCCAGGGTGTCGAACACCGGCAGGATTTCTTCGGCCCACAGGTCTTCCAGGCCGGCACGCAGCTCGGCGTCGGCCATGGCCGCGCCCACCGTGAGGCCCGCAGGCAGGCCTTGGCTCAGCCAGCGCTCGGCCAGCCAGGTGTGGCCGGCGTTGAGCAGGAACAGCTTGAGGCGCTCGTAGAAGTCCAGGTCGTCGGTGAGCACGATCGAGGGATGGGTGCAGGGCATGACCAGCCGCGCCTGGCGCTCGACCACCCACACCGCATACGGCTCGGCCACCGCGCCCACCGGCTCTATGGCCTCGGACACAATGCGGTCGACCAGCGAGTTGGCCCAGACGCAGTGCTGCGTCAGCCAGTCCGTGAAATCCTGTGGCATCCGCCAGTCGCGCGCCAGGCCGGCGACCACGTCGCGCAGCACTTCGCCGTTGCGCTCTATCAGCTCGCAGGGCAGCAGCGTCAGCGCTGCCTGGGGCGCGCGCTGCCAGCGGCCGTGCAGCAGCACCAGCAGCTTGGCCGGAAAACTGTGCGGTGCCGGGCTGGCGGCAAGCAGCGCAGCCGGGCCGTCGCGTTCGTCCAGCAGATAGCCCTTGTCGGCGGTGTTGGAGACAATGACCTGCACCTCGCCGGCCACCGCGGCGCGCAGTTCGGGCCACTGGGCGCCGGCCTGCCAGGCTTCGCGCACGGCGGTGCACATGACGGTGCGGTCTATGCGCTCGCCGCCCGCGAGGCCGCGGATGCGCACCGGATAGCCGCCGCCGGCGGCCAGCGCGGCAATGCGCGCCGCGCCGTCGGCGCGGTCGGTGGTCTGCACCACCGTGATGCCGCCCAGCGCCTCACCGGCACCGGCAACGCCGGCCAGGGCCTCGTGCACGAACAGGTCCACATGGGCCTGCAGAAAGCGGCTGGTGCCGAACTGGAGAATCGCCTGCGCCATGTTCTTCAGACCTCGACAATGGCCTTGACCACGCCGCGCGCCGGGTCGAGTAGCTGGGCGAAGTCGCTCGGTACGTCGGCCAGCGCCATGCGGTGGGTGTTGAGCGCGGCCGTGGGCACCAGGCCGTCGCGCATGGCGGCAATCACGGTCTCGAAATCCTCGGTGGTGGCGTTGCGGCTGCCCACCAGCGTGGTCTCGCGCTTGTGGAACTCGGGGTCGGAGAAGCTGATGGTGTCGCGCACCACCGAGATCAGCACATAGGTGCCGCCGTGGGCGACAAAGCCGAAGCCGCGCTCTATGGCCTTGGCATTGCCGGTGGCGTCAAACACCACGTCGAAGAATTCGCCGTCGGTCACGGCGGCCAGCTGGTCGCTGTCGCCTTCGCCCAGCGTGACGGCATGGGTGACACCCAGCTCGCGCTGGCAGAAATCGACGCGGTCCTGGCGGCCGTCAATGGCGGTGACGGTGGCGCCGCGCGCCTTGGCGAAGATCATCGCCGCCATGCCTATGGGGCCGGCGCCGACCACCAGCACGCGCTGGCCGGGCTTCACGTCGCCGCGGCGCACGCCGTGCGCGCCAATCGCCAGAAATTCGACCATGGCCGCCTGGTCCAGCGTCACGCCCTCGACCTTGTGCACAAAGGCTTCGGGCAGCGACAGGTACTCGGTGAAGGCGCCGTCGCGGTGCACGCCCAGCACCTGGATGTTGACGCAGCAGTTGGTCTTGCCCTGCCGGCAGGCCACGCAGGTGCCGCACGACAGATAGGGCATGACGTAGCAGACATCGCCCACCTGCAGCCGGCCGCCGGGCACGGCCTCCTCGATCACGCCCGACAGCTCGTGGCCCATGACCCGGGGATACTGCAAAAAGGGCTGGTTGCCGGTGAAGATGTGCAGGTCGGTGCCGCACACCCCCACGCGCTTGACGCGCAGCAGCACTTCGCCTTCGCCGCGAAGGGGGCGCTCACGTTGCTCGGCGCGCAGATTGCCAGGGGTTTCACAGATGACGGTCAGCATGGTGGTTCCAGGGGGCTTGGGAGTGGGGCCGGCGAGCCGGCGGGGATGCGCAGGCTCGCTTCAGGAGCCGTGGTACTTCTTGTAGATGGCGACCAGCTTGCCGTTGGCGGTGTTCTTGGTGACCCAGTCGTTGATCCAGGCCTTGAGCTCGGGCTCGTTCTTGCGCAGGCCTATGCCCAGCGGCACGGTGGACATGGTGAACTTGGTGACCATGTCCTTTTGCGGGGCCTTCTGCAGCACGGTGCTGACGATGGCCGGCGAGGTGGCGATGATGCTGGCCTGGCCGCTGACGGCGGCGGTGACCAGGGTGGCGTCGTCGTCGAAGCGCACGATCTGTGCATCCTTGGCGCCGGTCGTCACCACCTTGTCGTTGTTCGAGCCGCGGGTGGTGGCCACGCGCTTGCCTTTGAGGTCGTCAAAGCTGCTGATGGCCAGGTCCTTGGGGCCGGCCACCACGGCCAGGATCTGGGCGTAGGGCGTGGAGAAGTCAATCACCTTCTCGCGCTCGGGCGTCACCGACAGCGAGGCCACCACGATGTCGGCCTTGCCGGTCTGCAGGAAGGGAATGCGGTTGGGGCTGGTGGTCTGCACGATCTCCAGCGCCACGCCCAGGTCCTGGGCCAGCATCTGGGCGGTCTCCACGTCGGAGCCCACGGGCTTCATGGCTTCGTTGACGAAGCCGTAGGGCGGCGATCCCGTGTCCAGCGCGATGCGGATCTTCTTGGCTTCGCGTATGTCCTTGAGCAGGTCGGCGCGGGCAGCGCCCGTGCCCAGCAGCAGGACGGCGGCGGCGGCCACGGTGGCGAATCTCAGCGTCGTTTTTTTCATGGTTGTCTCCTTTGTGGTGGAACGGGGGGCGGGAATCAGAGGCCGTTGCCGACGAAGTCGCGCAGCTCGGTGGTTTCGGGGTTGTCGAGGATGGAGGCCGGGCCGTGCTCCCAGACGCGGCCCTTGTGCATGAAGATCACCTCGTGCGCGACCTTGCGCGCAAAGGCCATTTCGTGGGTCACCAGAATCATGGTCATGCCGTCGGCGGCGAGTTTCTCCATCACGCGCAGCACCTCGCCGGTGAGCTGGGGGTCGAGCGCGGAGGTGACCTCGTCAAACAGCATCAGCTGGGGCTGCATGGCCAGCGAGCGCGCAATCGCCACGCGCTGCTGCTGGCCGCCCGAGAGCTGCGATGGATAGTTGCCGGCCTTTTCGGCCAGGCCCACCTGGGCCAGCACCTGATGGGCGCGCTCGCGCGCCTCGGTCTTCTTGACCTTTTGCACCAGCCGCGGCGCGAGCATGATGTTTTCCTCCACCGTGAGGTGGGGAAACAGGTTGTAGCTCTGGAACACGATGCCCACGTCGCGGCGCAGCTGGTGCAGGTCCAGGCCGGGCGCGGTCACCTCGTGGCCGCAGACGCGGATATGGCCCTGGTCCACGGTTTCCAGCCGGTCTATGCAGCGCAGCGCGGTGCTCTTGCCCGAGCCGCTCTGGCCGATGATGGCCACCACCGAGCCTTTCTTGACGGTGAAGGACACGTCCTCCAGCACCCGCGTGCTGCCAAAGCACTTGGAGATGTTTTTGACCTCAACGATTTGCGACATGGAAGCTCCTCTCCAGGCGGCGGCTCAGCACCGACAGCGGATAACACAGGGCGAAGTACAGGGCCGCGACGATCATGAAGATGACGAAGGGCTCGAAAGTGGAGTTGTTGATGATCTGGCCCGCGCGGGCCAGCTCGACGAAACCGATGGCCGAGGCCAGCGAAGTGTTCTTCACGATCTGCACCATGAAGCCCACGGTGGGCGGCGTGGCGATCTTGATGGCCTGCGGCAGCAGCACGTGCAGCACCCGCTGGTGCCAGCGCAGCGCCAGGCATTCGGCGGCTTCGGCCTGGGTGCGCGGCACCGATGCCAGGCAGCCGCGCCAGATCTCGCCCAGATAGGCCGACACATAGACCGACAGTGCGATGCCGGCCGCGGCCAGCGGCGCGATATTGAAGCCCAGCGACGGCAGGCCGAAATACACCAGCGGCAGCAGCACCAGCAGCGGCGTGCCCTGGATCAGCTTGACGTACAGCGAGACCAGAAGGCGCGACCAGCGCGGCCCGTACGAGGCGCCCAGCGCCACCAGAAAGCCCAGGGCGCCGCCGCCGGCAAAGGCGATCAGCGACAGCCCGACGGTCCACAGCAGACCGTCGAACAGAAATTGCATATGTGCGGCGTTGAGGAATCCCATGGCGCTGCTCCGTTCAAAGCGGTGTGCCGAGGCGGCGCAGGCGGGGGAAGGCGACCATCGCCACCAGCCAGAACACGGCGCGCATCACCAGCGACATCAGCAGATAGGCGCCGGCCACCAGCACATAGGTCTCGACCGAGCGGAAGGTGTCGGACTGGATGCGGTTGGCCACGGCCGTCAGCTCTTCGGCGGAAATCTGCGAGCAGATCGAGGAAGCCAGCATCAGCAGCACATACTGGCTGGTGAGCGCCGGGAACACGCGCTCGATGGCCGGCGGCAGCACCACGTGGCGCAGCGTCTGCCAGCGGCTCAGGCCCAGGGTCTCGGCGGCTTCCAGCTGGGCCTTGGGGATAGACTCCACGCCGGCGCGCACGATCTCGCTGGTGTAGGCGCCCACGTTGACCACCAGGGCCACGGTGGCAGCGGTGAACGCGCCCACCTGCAGGCCCAGCGAGGACAGCCCGAAATACACGATGAAGACCTGGACCAGCAGCGGCGTGTTGCGTATCACCTCGATGTAGACGGTGGCCACGCGCGCCAGCCACAGGCTGCGTCCGGTGCTGGCCAGCGCGCAGAACACGCCCAGCAGAAAGCCGAAGAAGGTGGAGGCCAGGGACAGGGAGAGGGTGGTCCAGGCGCCGGCCAGCAGGTCAGGCCAATAGGCCAGCGGGGCGCTGAAGTCGAAGTCGTATTTCAAGGTGGGAATCCGTGCTCGGTCGCAACCGCTTGTCTGTTATTGGAATCTGGTCAGGCCAATTTAACCTATGCAAGAATTTGGCCTTACCGTATTTACCCTGAGCCGCGTGCAATTGGTAAGGCCGATACTCGGTGGCAGGCCTGTTGCCTGCTACCCTGAACCCGTACTCACTCTTGATCTCCGAATGGACGAATCCTTCAAGCCGACCGACGCCTCGCGGCGCCTCTACCAGTTGATTGCCGACAAGGTGCGCCTGCTGATACAGCAGGGCGACTTCAAGGAGGGTCAGCGTCTGCCGCCCGAGCGCGAGCTGGCGCAGCAGCTGGGCGTATCCCGGCCTTCCTTGCGCGAGGCGCTGATCGCGCTGGAGATCGAAGGCCAGGTGGAGATCCGCATGGGATCGGGGGTCTACGTGTGCCAGCGCGGCATGTGGCGCAACCGTCTGCCTTCGTTCATGGGCGAGAGCCCTGTCGAGGTGATGCATGCGCGCGCCGCCTTCGAGGGCGCGGTGATCGTGCAAGCCTGCGTGCATGCCACGCCGCAGGGCCTGGCGCGGGTGCAGGACAGCGTGGAGAGCATGCGCGCCGACATCGCCGCCGGCCGCGACGTGCTCGACCATGACCGCGAATTCCATGTGCGCATTGCCGAGATGACCGGCAATTCGGTGATGGTTGGCCTGGTCGGCACGCTGTTCGACATGCGCCGCGAACCGCTGGCAAACCACATGCGAACGCTGCTCGAGGGCGAGCCGGTATGGAATGCCGCCTTGCACGAGCATGAGCAGATCCTGCGCTGCCTGCAGTCGCGCGATCCGCTGGCGGCGGAAGCGGCAATACGCTCCCACATTCGCGCGGCGGCAGAGCGCTGGGTCACGCCCTGACAGCGTGTGGTCAGGCCTGCGATGCCATGATTGCACACAAAACTGTCAGGCCAATTTCTGAAAGCTAAAAACTGGCCTGACCAAATCGCTCGTCTTGTCAGGCCATTTCTGCCAATCGACCGCTTGGCTCAGCGCGATCCAAGGGGACGACCAGGATGTCAGCGTCACACCAGGCCATGATTCGCTTCGCCACGCCGCAACACAGCGCATCCGGCAGCGCAGAATGGCGCCGCTTGCCAACGACCACCAGGCCGGCTTTTGCATGGGATTGTTGTACCGCCGCGTGCCGCGCCGGCTCGCCTTCGCAAAAGACGGTCTGCACGCGCTTCTGGCACTTCAAGGCGGCACTGGCAATCTCCAGCAATTGCTCCTGCGCCTCCAGCTTTCTGCGTGCCAGATAGGCCTTCATGATGCGCTGGGGTACTTCCGCGTTGCGCAGCGGATTGGGGTGCAAGGGACGTATCGCGTGGAAGATCTGCAGCGCGCTCTGGTCGTCCAGCTGGCCGGCGATCGTCACCAGGTCGCGGGCGGTGGGCGTCAGGTCCACCGCGACCAGCACGCGCTGGTAACGCGCTTGCGCGACGGCCGCGCTCTTGATGACCAGCACGCGGCTGGCGCAAAGACGCAAAAGCTGGTCCGCAAGAGAGCCGCGCCACAGCGCGCGCAGCCGCACGCGCCGCTCATACGGCAACACGATGAGGCATTGATGCCCCGCTTCGCGGGCAATCTGGGCCACGCTTGCGGCACGCTCTTGGAGTACGTCAACACGCAAATCGAAGCGGTCGGCGGCCTGCCTTGCAAGTGCGGCCAAGTCCAGGGGCTGCGCCGCCGGCGCGCCCGCGCACAGCGCGCTGGCGTCCATCAACTTGAGCCCTACGCCATGCCTGGCTGCGATCACGGCCGCGCGCGCGACCACGGCGGCGGAGGTCGGCGACATATCCACCGCCGCAAGAATGCCCTGAAGCTGCAAGCCCATGACCTCATGCCTCCACGGGAGCGGCGTCGACCCGTCGGGCATAGCGCTGCGCGAGCAGCGCGCAGACCATCAGCTGGATCTGATGGAAAAGCATCAGCGGCAGGATGACGGCCCCCACAGCGCCGCCCGAAAAGAGGATCTGCGCCATGGGAACGCCCGTGGCCATGCTTTTCTTCGAGCCGGCAAAGAGGATGGTGATCCGGTCCTCGATGGAAAAACCAAAACGCTTCGCCAGCGCCTGGGTCAGCCACAGCACCAGGGCCAGCAATGCGCAGCAGACCACGCCGAGCAGCGCGAGCTTTTGCAGGGGCACGGAATGCCACAGCCCGAAGACCGTGGCCTCGCTGAAGGCCGTGTACACCACCAGCAGGATCGAGCCCTGGTCGACGAACCTGAGCCAGCCGCGGCGCCTTTCGACCCAGCCGGCGATCCAGCGCCGCGCCATCTGTCCCAGCACGAACGGTGCGAGCAGTTGCACAACGATCTTGAGCACGGCCTGCAGCCCGACAGCGGCGCCTTCGACCCCCACCAGCAGATAGACCAGCAGCGGCGTCAGGAAGATGCCCAGCAGGCTGGATGCGGCCGCACTGCAGATCGCGGCAGGCACGTTCCCGCGCGCCAGCGAAGTGAAGGCAATGGCCGACTGCACGGTCGCGGGCAGCGCGCAGAGGTACAGCAGGCCCACGTAGAGTTCCCGGCCCACCAGCGGCGAGACGATGGGCTTGAGGGCCAGGCCGATGAGCGGAAACATCACGAAGGTGCAGAAGAAGACCAGTGCATGCAGTCGCCAGTGGCTTGCGCCGCTGCGTACGTTCTGCGGCGACAGCCTCGCTCCGTGAAGAAAGAACAGCAAGCCTATGGCCAGCGACGTGAGGGTTTCAAAAAACACCGCCCCATAGCCCTCGCAGGGAAGCACCGTTGCCGCGAGCATCACGGCCAGCAAGGCCAGGGTGAAGTTGTCAAAAAGCGTTCTGAGTATTCTCATGATCCGACCCCCATTCAAGATGAGGCTGGAATGTAGCGCCGCGTAGAATTACCGGCTAACGCTGAAAGACCAACAAGTGTCGACCAAAGGACAAACCGCGGCGCTTTCCTCGGCTGAATTGGCGCACCTGACGGTGCTGTCGCGGCCTGTCCATGGCCATGCCGAATCGCTGCCCAACACCGTGCTCGCCTTCCGGCATAGGCACCCCTGGATTCAATTCGCCTATGCGGTGGAGGGCGTGCTCGAAGTCCGCACCGACGCCGGCCGCTTTGTCGCGCCGCCGCAGCGCGGCGTATGGATTCCAGCCGGAGTCATGCACCGCGTGCTGTGTGCCGAGCGCACCTGCGTGCGCAGTCTGTATATCGCCGACAGCGAGAACCTTGCATTGCCCAGCCGCTGCCGTGTTCTGGAGGTCAGCCCGCTGCTGCGCGAGCTCATTCGCACTTTCAGCACCCTGCCGGTCGAATACGCGCCGGGCAGCGCGGATGAACGTCTGGCCACGGTTCTGCTGGACCAGCTTGCCAGCGCCCGCGAGGAGGACCTCATCCTGCCCATGCCTGCGGACCCGCAGCTGCGCCAGCTCTGCCGCAGCGTGCAGGCCAGGCCCAGCCAGAGAATCCATCTGGACGTATGGAGCAAGCGCTTCGGCGTTTCAGAGAAGACGCTCAGCCGCCGCTTTCTGCGCGAGACCGGCCTGACCTACCGCGTCTGGGACATGCGCATGCGATTGCTCAGCGCGCTGCCGGGCCTGGAGCGCGGCGAGCGCGTGACGGACGTCGCCTTGGCCTGCGGATATGACTCGCTGTCTGCGTTCATTGCCGCATTCAGCAAGCTGTTTCATGCCACGCCGGGGGAGTTTTTCCACCGCGTGGCACCGGATGGCGACTCCCGAGACGGGTGAACCGCCTGGTGGCGTTGCGCTGGCAACGCCTCAGGCCTGGCGCTGCTGCGGCCGCCCGCAGCCCTGGGACCTGCGGCGCGCTGCTCCAACACCCGCTGGCTTGCAAGCGTCTGCGGATGGATCAGGCCAGGCCCGCATCCTTCGGAATGACCCTGTAGTGCAACAGTGTCGATTGGGTGCCTCAGAAACTGTGGCGAATTCCCACGGTGATCGCATTCTGGCTTTTGCCGGGTGCGGGAGCTGTCAGGTTGAGGCCCGCTGCCGTCAGCATGAAGCGTTCCTGATTCTTGTTCTTCATGAAAGCGTAGGTGCCATAGAGCGCCGTGCGCTTGGAAAGATTGTGGACATAGCCCAGCGAAAGCTGATGGGCCTTGCCCTGCGTGCTGGCGTTGTCGTAGTAGTTGTAGCCCACGCGGGCTTCACCCGCGCCCAGGGGGACGACGGCGCCGACGTGGGCGGTATTGAACTTCACGCTTTCGCCCGTGATGGGCTTGTTGCGTTGCTGGCGCACCAGTCCCGCCAGCCTGATCGCGCCGAAGTTGTACCCGGCGCCAAGGCCATAGGCCGAGGTACTGTCCAGCACGATGGTCTGTGTTCCCGCTGTGTAGGCGGCATCGTTCCATTGTTCGGCGGCGAGCGAAAGGCTCAGCGGGCCATTGTCGTAGGTGGCCGCGGCGCCGAGGTAGCGATTGTTCGATGCGCTGCCTGCGGTTTCTCCAAAGCCCAGGTCGGCCGACGCCCTGAAGCCCGAAAGGGAAGGCGACAGGTAGGTCAGCATGTTGCTGCCGCGCACCACCGCAGCCGGGGCGTTGTACCAGGTCTGGTTCTGTCCTATGCCGACCTGGCCGAAGACGTCGTGGCGGCTGAGGTTCTCATAGGCGCGGGTGAAAGCCCGGCCCAGACGTACTTCGCCGAAGTCTCCCGTGAGACTGATGGTGGAGCGGCGTTTGAAATCGAAGGCGCCCGCGGTCAGTCCCGCGCCGGAATCGTTGTTGAAGCCGCCCTCGAGCCAGAACCCCGCCTTGAGTCCGCCGCCCAGATCCTCCATGCCGCGCAAGCCCAGGCGGCTGGTGAGGTTGCCGCTGTTGCTCATGCCGTATACGGAGTCACCGCCGCTGGCCTTTGCGTAGGTCAGGCCGGCATCGACGATGCCGAACAGGGTGACGGAGGATTGGGCCGTGGCGGCACCGCAGGCGGCGAGCATCGCGACCAGGCCAAGATATTTCTTCATTTCAGTGGACTCCAAGGTTACTCACACGCTGGCTTGAAAAGCATGGGTGGGGATGGCGGCGAATGCCAAGAAGACTTGCGCCGCGCCGTTCGCGAAGGTCTTGCAAGGCCTTACTGGAGGCTGCAGACCTCGTCGAAATCGAGCCGTGGCAGGCGGTCGAACAATTTGCTCTTGTCGCCGTGCCCCAGGCCGCACAGGAAGTTGGTGCGCACCGAGGTGCCGCTCCAGAACGCGCCATCGACCCCCTTGGCATCGAAGCCCGACATGGGGCCGCAGTCGAGGCCGAGCGCGCGCGCAGCCAGCATCAGGTAGGCCGCCTGCAGGCTGGCATTGCGAAACGCGGTGTCCTGCCTGTATGCCGCCTTGTCCGGCCCCTCGAAGGTCTCGGCGAAGCCCGGGTTATGGGGGAACAGACGCGGCAGTGCGCGATGGAATTCGCCGTCATAGCCGACGATGGCGGTCACCGGGGCGCGCAAGACCTTGTCCACGTTGCCGGGCGAGATCCATGGCAGCAATCGCTCCCGGCCTTCAGGGGTGCGCACGAAGATGACTCGCATGGGGCAGCTGTTGCCCGAGGTGGGGCCCCAGCGCGCCAGGTCGTGGACGGAGCGCAGTTGTTCGTCCGTGACCGGCCGATCAAGCCAGCCGTTGTGTGACCGGGCGCGGCGGAACAGGGTGTCCAGGGCGTGGCTGTCGAGCATGGCCCTGTTCTCAGGCTTGCGCCGCAATGCGCTCGACCACTTCCACCAGCTTCTCGCGCACGGCGGGCGGCAGTGCGGCGATCGGCGCCCGGGTCGGGCCGGCGTCGCGGCCCATGAGCTGCATGGCCTCCTTGATCACCACCGGGAAGGAACCCCAGGCCCAGGCGGCGCGCAGTGGCGCGAAGATGTTGGAGATGCGCAGCGCTTCCTCGTGCCGGCCCGCGCGCAATGCGTCGTACATGCGGACCATGAGTTCGGGAAATACGTTGGCAGCGGGCGATATCGTTCCCTGCGCGCCGTGCAGCATCATCGCCAGCGCAATGGTGTCGCGCCCCGAGAACAGCAAGGCGGGGCGGGGCGCGAGCAACTGATACTCGATCGACTGCGTGAGATCTCCGCTCGAGTCTTTCATGCCCACGATGTTGGCCTGCCTGCGCATGCATTCGGCCAGTGTCGCGGCGCTGACGTTCACCGAGGTGCGCGGTGGATTGTTGTAGAGCATTACGGGGGCCGTGGTGGCTTGTGCCACGGCCGTGAAGTGCTCCACCAGTTCGCTCTGCGTGGGCTGAACGAAGTAGGGCGTGATGACCAGCGCCAGATCGACGCCCATGGACTGCGCGGCCCGCGTGAGCTCGATGGCCTGTCGCGTGGTCGCTGCGCCGGTGCCGGCATAGAGCGGCACGCGGCCGTTGATGGCATCCATCGAGATTTCGAGCAGGCGGATGTGTTCCCGCGTCGAGAGCGCGAAGAACTCGCCCTGGCTTCCCGCGACCGAGATGCCGTGCACGCCGGCGGCGATGTACTCGTCGATGAGCGTGCGCACGCGCGACTCGTCCAGCTCGAAGTCCCTGGTGAATGGCGTGGCCATGGCGGGGATCACGCCGTGAAATTTTTCGAGATTCATGTTGTGTGTTTCTTTCAAGCGCCGGGGCGGCTTACTCCACGCCCATCAGCTGACCGAGCTGCACCACGTACTGGCCGAAGCGCACCTGTTCCTTGGTCAGCCGGGGGTCACGAGGGCGTGGAAGATCGATGTGGATTTCCTTGACGATTTTTCCTGGCCGCTCCGACATCACCAGCACGCGGTCGGACAGCAGCACGGCCTCGGCGATGCTGTGCGTGATGAGGGCCACGGTCTGGCGCATTTCCTGCCAGATGCGCAGCAGCTCCACGTTGAGCTGATCACGCGTGAGTGCATCCAGCGCGCCGAAGGGCTCGTCCAGCAGCAGGACCTTGGGGCGGGTGATCAGGATCTGCCCGAGCGCCGCCCGCTGGCGCATGCCGCCCGAGAGCTGATGCGGATGGCTGTGGCGGAACTTCTCCAGCTTGAGAATGGGCAGCAACTGTTCAATGCGTTCGTCGATCTCGCGCTTGGGAATGCGCCGCACCTCTGCGGCGAGGCGCATGTTGGCCTCGACGGTCGCCCAGGGCAGCATGTTATGCGTCTGAAAGACCACGCCCACATCCTCGCTCACGCCGTTGCTGCGCTTGCCCAGGATCTGCAGATCGCCGCCGGCGTCGGGCTCGTACAGCCCGGCAATCACGCGCAGCAGCGTGCTCTTGCCGCAGCCGCTGGGACCGAGAATGGAGACGAACTCGCCGCGCTCGATGGTGAAGTCCACATGGTCGAGCGCCAGCATGCCGGCGCCGAAGGTCTTGCCCACG
>Ga0302347_1003309_pt1 | contig 14430 bp, 10 predicted proteins | sample PhyWR1_FD_202178 | JGI IMG/M metagenome (GOLD analysis project Ga0302347, IMG submission 202178) | Leaf surface microbial communities from wheat plants in UC Gill Tract Community Farm, Albany, California, United States - DLSL W.R1 (v2)... | ecosystem: Host-associated > Plants > Phyllosphere >...
AGGGTCGGTGTGGTCCTGGCGCATCTCGTTGATCAGTACGCTCATGGTCGCCAGGGGCGTGCCCAGCTCGTGCGCGGCACCCGCAGCCTGTGTGGCCACGGCCAGCAGTTGCTCGTCACGCAGGCTTTCTTCACGCCGCTCGGAACGCAGCTGCTCCTGGCGGCGCAGCTCTTCGGCCATGCGTGCAGCAAAGAACGTGATCACTGCCGCGGCCAGGGCGATGCTCAGCCACATGCCGTAGACCTGCATCTTGTCGCGCGCCATGGGCAGGCCTTCGAGCGGGTAGAACTGCACCAGCAGCATGCTGTAGGCGGTCAGGGCGATACCGGAAAGAATCAGCGAGTACAGCCAGGGCAATGTCACTGCGGCAATCGCCAGCGGCACCAGGTAGTACGAGACGAACGGGTTGGTGGACCCGCCGGAGTAATACAGCAAGGCGCTGTGGATCAGCAGGTCGCAGGCCAGCTGCAGGGCGTACTCCATTTCGGTGACGGGCAATGAAAGGCGCAGGCGCAGGGCCGTGAAGGCACACAACAGCGACGACAGGGCCAACGTGCCCGCCAGCGACAGCCAGGGCAACGGCAGCAGTTCGGTCCAGTAGGCGACACCCACGGAGCCGGCCTGGGCAGCCAGGACCAGTACGCGAATGACAGTCAGGCGCCAGAGGTTCTGGCGGGTAGCGGACAGCGGTTGTACGGCAGCGAGCATGAGCTCTCCTGATGAGTGCTCCAGAAAATCGGCTGGAGTATACCGAAGCCGGGGGCCTCGCTGCAGCGCTGCGGCAAAGCGCCACACTTTGTCACAGCTTCATGATGGCACTTTTGAACCCACTACACTGTTGCCGGTCTGATTGGCCATGCGTGGAATGGATGGCCACACCCCACGCCTTTTATTGCCAAGGAGTACCCCATGCAAATCCCACGTCGCGGCGCCGCCCTGATCCTGTCCTGCGGCCTGCTCGCCAGCCTGCCGGCGCTGGCCGCCGATGAACCGCGTTACAACCAGGTTTCGCTGCGCGCCGAAGTCAGCAAGGAAGTGCCGCGCGACCTGATGGTCGTGACCCTGTACAGCGAAGCGCAGAACACCGACCCGGGCAAGCTCGCCAAGCAGATCACCGAAACCATGAACAAGGCGGTGCAGCAGTCGCGCCAGGTCAAGGACGTGAAGATCAGCCAGGGCAGCCGCAACAGCTACCCGGTCTATGACAGCAAGGGCCAGAAGATCACCGGCTGGCGCGAACGCGCCGAACTGCGACTGGAAAGCGCCGACTTCCCGGCCCTGTCCCAGCTCACCGCCGACCTGCTGCAGGAATTGAAGATGGGCGGCATGGACTTCTCCATCGCCCCGGCCACGCGCAAGACCAGCGAAGACGCCCTGCTCAAGGATGCGGTCGATGCCTTCAAGGCGCGCGCGCAACTGGCCACCGAGGCGTTGGGCGGCAAGGGCTACAAAGTGGTCAGCTTGAACCTCAACAGCAGCGGCTACCCACGCCCGTACATGCGCAGTGCACCAATGGCGATGAAGGCCATGGGCGCGGATGAAGCGGCGCCGGCGCCGGATATCGAAGCCGGGACCAGTGAAGTGAGCATGAATGCTGATGGTTTGATCGAAGTGCAGATGCCGTAAGGCCACATAGTCCCTGTGGGAGCGGGCACGCCCGCTCCCACAGGGACCGCGTCAACGCCAAATCAAGTGTTTTCAGACCTTTCCTACGCGCCATAAAGGTGCCGCCTACAAATATCCCCGTCTCGAAACATCCAGCAAAATGCCATCATTTTGCCTGCGCAAACGTTTAACTTCGCCGAAAGTTATACCGATGCGACATCCATGTACGCTCGTACTACTTTTCTGACGCCAACTATCCTTATGCCTGTTGCATTGGGATCACCCCCTGCATAAGTATCCGCAGGTCGGCTCACGAGGCCACCTCAATCGAAAAATGACAACAATGAGGCCACCATGCTCAAACACGCAGTCATTCCGTTCCTGCTAGGCGCAGGTCTGCTCACCGGTGCTCCGTCGGCACTTGCCGCGTCCAACCTGGTGTTCTGCTCCGAAGGCAGCCCGGCAGGCTTCGACCCAGGGCAGTACACCACCGGCACAGACTTCGATGCCTCGGCCGAGACCGTGTTCAACCGCCTCACCCAGTTCGAACGCGGCGGCACTGCAGTCATCCCGGGGCTGGCGACCAAATGGGAAGTGTCCGACGACGGCAAGACCTACACCTTCCACCTGCGCGAAGGGGTCAAGTTCCACACCACCGACTACTTCAAGCCCAGCCGCCCCTTCAACGCCGACGACGTGCTGTTCACCTTCAACCGCATGCTCGACAAGGACCACCCGTTCCGCAAGGTCTACCCCACCGAGTTCCCGTACTTCACCGACATGGGCATGGACAAGAACATCGCCAAGCTCGAGAAGCTCGACGAGCACACGGTGAAGTTCACCCTCAACGAAGTGGACGCAGCGTTCATCCAGAACCTGGCCATGAGCTTCGCCTCCATTCAGTCCGCCGAATACGCCGACCAGCTGCTCAAGGGCGGCAAGCCCGCCGACATCAACCAGAAGCCGATCGGCACCGGCCCGTTCGTGTTCAGCAAGTACCAGAAGGACGCGCAGATCCGCTTCAAGGGCAACAAGGACTACTGGAAGCCCGAGGACGTGAAGATCGACAACCTGATCTTCGCCATCACTACCGACGCCTCGGTGCGCATGCAGAAGCTGAAGAAGAACGAGTGCCAGGTCACCCTGTTCCCGCGCCCGGCCGATATCGAGCCGCTGAAGGCCGACAAGAACCTGCAGATGCCGCAGCAGGCCGGCTTCAACCTGGGCTACATCGCCTACAACGTGATGGACAAGATCAAGGGCAGCAACGAGCCCAACCCCATGGCCCAGCTGAAGGTGCGCCAGGCACTGGACATGGCCGTGGACAAGAAGAAGATCATCGAATCGGTGTATCAGGGCGCGGGCCAGCTGGCAGTCAACGCCATGCCGCCGACCCAGTGGTCCTATGACGACAGTATCAAGGACGCCCCGTTCGACCCCGAAAAAGCCAGGCAGCTGCTCAAGGAAGCCGGCATCAAGGACGGTACCGAGATCAGCCTGTGGGCCATGCCCGTGCAACGGCCATACAACCCCAATGCCAAGCTGATGGCCGAAATGCTGCAGTCCGACTGGGCCAAGATCGGCATCAAGGCGAAGATCGTCAGCTATGAATGGGGCGAGTACATCAAGCGCTCCAAGGGCGGCGAACAGGGCGCCATGCTGATTGGCTGGAGCGGTGACAACGGTGACCCGGACAACTGGCTGGGCACGCTTTACGGTTGCGATGCCATGGACGGCAACAACTTCTCCAAATGGTGCTACAAGCCCTACGACGACCTGATCAAGCAGGCCAAGGCCACCTCCGACCAGGCCAGACGCACCGCGCTGTACCAGCAGGCGCAGCACATCCTCAAGGAGCAGGTGCCGATCACCCCGATCGCCCACTCCACCGTGTACCAGCCCATGAGCGCCAAAGTGAAGGACTTCAAGATCAGCCCGTTTGCGCTGAACTCCTTCTACGGCGTCAGCGTGGACAAATAGGGTAACGCCGGCGCCCGCCGAGCCGCGGGCGCCCCTTCCTCCAGCAACTTTTGCATGTCGTCCTGCGGCTATCCGCTGCGGGGTCGGCGAACTGTTGCCGTCATTCGTACCCCGAGACGGCGCAAACAGACGAAAAAGGACTTGCCATGCGCCACGCTACCCGCCTTTCGACCCTGCTGGCCCTGGGCCTGATGAGCCAGTCACCGGCCTTGCTGGCCAACAACCTGGTGTTCTGTTCCGAAGGCAGCCCCGCAGGCTTCGACACCGCCCAGTACACCAGCGCCACCGACAACGACGCCGCCGAGCCGATCTACAACCGCCTGGTCGAGTTCGAACGCGGCGGCACAGCCGTGCACCCTGCCCTGGCAACCCGCTGGGAAGTCTCCGACGATGGCCTGCGCTATACCTTCCACCTGCGCGAGGGGGTCAAGTTCCACAGCAACAAGGCCTTTACCCCGAGCCGCGACTTCAATGCCGACGATGTGCTGTTCACCTTCAATCGCATGCTCGACAAGGACCACCCGTTCCGCAAGGCGTACCCTACCGAGTTCCCCTATTTCATCAGCATGGGCCTGGACAAGAACATCGCCGGTGTCGACAAGGTCGACCCGCTGACCGTGGTGTTCACCCTGAATACGGTCGACGCCGCGTTCATCCAGAACCTGGCCATGAGCTTCGCCTCGATACTGTCTGCCGAATACGCCGAGCAACTGCTGGCCAGCGGTCGCCCCAGCGACATCAACCAGCAACCGATCGGCACCGGGGCGTTTGTGTTCCAGCGTTACCAGAAGGACTCGCAGATCCGCTACAAGGGCAACAAGGACTATTGGGCACCGGAGCAGGTCAAGCTCGACAACCTGGTGTTCTCGATCAACATCGACCCTTCGGTGCGCATCCAGAAGCTACGGCGCAACGAGTGCCAGGTCACCCTGCACCCACGCCCGGCCGACCTGCCGGCGCTCAAGGCCGACAGCAAGTTGCAGGTGTTGCAGCAACCGGGCTTCAACCTTGGCTACATCGCCTACAACACCCAGCACCCCCCTTTCGACCGCCTGGAAGTGCGCCAGGCGATGGACATGGCAGTCAACAAGCAAGCGATTCTCCAGGCGGTGTACCAAGACTCCGGCCAACGGGCAGTCAACGCCATGCCGCCAACCCAATGGTCCTACGACAAAAGCCTGAAGGACGCACCCTACGACCCGGAAAAGGCCAGGCAGCTCTTGCAGCAGGCGGGGGTCAAGCCGGGCACCGAGGTCACCCTCTGGGCCATGCCGGTGCAGCGCCCGTATAACCCCAACGCCAAGCTGATGGCCGAAATGCTCCAGGCCGACTGGAACAAGCTCGGCTTCAAGGTGCGCATCGTCAGCTACGAATGGGGCGAGTACCTCAAGCGCATGAAAAGCGGCGAACACGACATCGCCCTGATCGGCTGGACCGGTGACAACGGCGACCCGGACAACTGGCTGGGCACCCTCTATAGCTGCGATGCCATCGGCAGCAACAACTACTCGCTGTGGTGCGATCCGCAGTACGACAGCCTGGTCAAACAGGCCAAGCAGGTAACCGATCGCGCGCAGCGCAGCGCGCTGTACCAGCAAGCCCAGCAGCGGCTAAAGCAGCAGGTCCCGATTACCCCGGTGGCGCATTCCACGGTCAACCAGCCACTTGGCATCAAGGTTTCCGGGTTCAAGGTCAGCCCGTTCGGGCGCAATGATTTTTCCGGTGTGAGTGTTGACTGATTTTTAACCTGCACCGGCCTCATCGCCGGCAAGCCAGCTCCCACAAAGTACTCCACAGATCTCGGGACCTACCCAGTTCCCTGTGGGAGCCGGCTTGCCGGCGATTGGGCCAGCACAGGCAACACATCTCCCCAATTTTGCCCGGCGATCCCGTGGCACCCCTGGCAACACCGCTACAAGCACCCCGGCTCACAAGGCCGGCAATAACTAGAAAAGAAAAGGAGCTTCAACCTTGAAAGCATTCACCTTGACCGCACTGGCGTTATCCATCGGTGCCTTGACCACCATGGCCCAGGCCGACCCGCAAAGCCAGGCTTTCATCCCCATCACCTTGAAGGACAGCAGCGAGCAGGCCCAGGCCAGCGGTTTCATCGACGGCCAGAGCCTGTCCGGTAGCACCCGCAACTGGTACGCCCGCGAACGCGCCGCACGCGCCCCGCTGTGGAAGTACTACAAGAATGACGGCACCCGCCACGACACCCACAGCCGCGAAAACTGGCTACAGGGCACCATCCTCAACTACAGCTCGGGCTTCACCGAGGGCACTGTGGGCTTTGCCGTCGAGGCCGCCGGCTACAACGCCATCGCCCTGCAGCAGAGCCGCCAGGCCATTGCCGGGCCCAATAACCGCACACTGACCCACAGCGACGGCGATCCCATCGGCCAGTGGAGCAAACTGGGCCTGGGCAACATCAAGGCGCGCGTGTCCAACACCACCCTGACCCTGGGCCGCCAGTCGGTGGATACGCCGATGCTCGCCTACATCGGCAACCGTGCCCTGCCCTCAAGCTTCCAGGGCGCGTTCCTGCACAGCGCCGAGTTCGACAACCTCAGCATCGACCTGGGCACCTTCGACCGCGTCTCGCCACGTACCGAGCAGAGCCTGAGCAAGTTCCGCAGCGAGTACGGCGCCGCCGGCGTTGAAACCGACCGCGCCAGCACCGCCGGCATCAACTACCAGCCGTTCAGAAGCCTCAGCACCAGCCTGTACGCCACCAAGGTCGACGACTTCTGGAACCAGTACTACTTCGGCGCCAACCACGTGCTCGGCGACAGCGCGGTGCTCAGCCTGAACACCGGCCTGAACTACTACAAGACTGTCGACGCCGGCAGCCAGAAGATGGGCAAGATCGACAACGACACCTACAGCCTGTCGCTCGGACTGACCCATCAGGCGCACACCCTCAGCGCTTCGTGGCAGCAGGTGGACGGCAACGAGTACTTCGACTACCTGCACGAAACCAACGGCATCTTCCTGGCCAACTCGCTGCTGTCGGACTTCAACGGCCCCAACGAGAAGTCGCTGCAGATTTCCTACGTGCTGAACATGGCGCCCTATGGCGTGCCGGGCCTGAAGTTCAACCTGTACAACGCCCGCGGCTGGGGCATCGATGGCACGCACTACCGCGGCACGGCCTATGACGTGAAAGGCCTGGATGGCGAAACCCACTACGAGTGGGGCATCGGCAGCAGCTACGCGGTGCAGAGCGGGCCGCTGAAAGACACCAGCATCCGCGCCACCTACACCACCCACCGCGCCAGCAAGGCCCAGGGCGATGGCAGCCTGGACGAGTTCCGCGTGGTGACCACCATTCCGTTCAACATTCTCTGACCGTTGACGCCACGGTCCGCTTCACGGCGGGCCGTGGCGGCTACGCTGGAACCCATGCAAGCAGGGAGAACTCAACCCATGCAGAAAGCTTTCATGAAATCGCTACCGCTGCGCCTTGCCCTGGCCGCACTGGTCCTGGGCAGTGCCACGCAGCTGGCGGCCAAGCCGCTGGTGGTATGCACCGAAGCCAGCCCGGAAGGGTTCGACGTGGTCCAGTACACCACCGGGGTCACCTTCGATGCCACCGCAGAAACGCTGTTCAACCGCCTGGTCGACTTCAAGCCCGGTACCACCGACGTGCAGCCAGCCCTGGCCGAACGCTGGGACATTTCGGCAGATGGCCTGACCTACACCTTCCACCTGCGCCAGGGAGTGAAGTTCCACACCACTGACTACTTCACCCCCACCCGGGACTTCAACGCCGACGACGTGCTGTGGAGCTTGCGGCGCCAGCTCGACCCGGCCCACCCGTGGCATGGCAAGACCAGTGTCGGCTACCCGTACTTCGAAAGCATGTCCTTCAGCCGCCTGCTCAAGTCGGTGGAAAAGATCGACGAGCACACCGTGGTGATCACCCTGGTCCGTCCCGAATCGCCGTTCCTGCGTGACATGGCAATGGCCTTTACCTCGATCTACTCCGCCGAATACGGCGACCAGTTGCTCAAGGCCGGTAACACCGCCCAATTGAACAGCAAGCCGATCGGCACCGGCCCGTTCATCTTCCAGCGCTACAACAAGGACGCCCAGGTCCGCTTCAAGGCCAACCCCGACTACTTCCGCGGCAAGCCGCCAGCCGAGAGCCTGGTATTCGCCATCAGTACCGACAGCAACGTGCGCTTGCAGAAGCTGCGCGCCAACGAATGCCAGGTCGCCGTGTACCCCAAACCGGAGGACGTGCCGTCGATCAAGGCCGACCCCAGGCTCAAGGTGGCCGAGACCGAAGCGCTGGTCACCGGCTATATCGCCATGAATACCCAGCACAAGTACCTCAGCGACGTGCGCGTGCGTAAAGCCATCAACATGGCCTTCGACCGGCAGAGCCATGTTGACCAGCTGTTTGGCAAAGGCAACGCGCTCGTGGGCGTGAACCCGTACCCGCCGACCATGATCGGCTACAACACCAGCAACCAGAACCCACCCCGCGACCTCGACAAGGCGCGTGCCTTGCTCAAGGAAGCTGGCGTACCGGAAGGCGCAGTGATCACGTTGTTCACCCGTAACGGCGGCGGCATGACCAACCCCAACCCGCGCCTGTCCGCCGAAATGCTGCAGGCCGACCTGAAACAGATCGGCCTGAAGCTGGACATTCGCGTGATGGAGTGGGCCGAAATGCTGCGCCGGGCGAAAAAGGGCGAAGCCGACCTGGTGTCCACCGGCTGGGCAGGTGACAACGCCGACCCGGACAACTTTCTTACCCCGCTGCTGAGCTGCGAAGCGGCAAAAAACGGCGAGAACTACGCGCGCTGGTGCAACTCGAAATTCCAGGACCTGATTACCCAGGCCCGCGAGGTGATCGACAACGACGAACGCGCAAGGCTCTATAGCGAGGCATTGAAAGTGTACGATGACGACCAACCCTGGATCAGCATGGCCCACCCGAAGGTGTTCACGGCCATGCGTGACAACGTGGAGGGCTACGTGATCAGCCCTCTGACCAACAACAACTTCGCCACCACCAAGGTGAAGTAGAACAACAACGACCGCCGGTAACCCTCACGGGGACCGGCGGCACTGCCGTCGCGCGCTGTTGGCCGCACGGCCTGATGAGGTAACCCCGACAATGTTGAGTTTTATTGCCCGGCGCCTTGGCCTGCTGATACCGACCTTTTTCGGCATCACCTTGCTCACCTTCGCGCTTATACGCCTGATCCCCGGCGACCCGGTGGAAGTGATGATGGGCGAGCGCAGGGTCGACCCCGAAATGCATGCCCAGGCCATGGAGCGCCTGGGCCTGAACAAGCCGCTGCCGGTCCAGTACCTGGACTACGTCGGCAAGCTGGCCCACGGTGACCTGGGTGAATCGCTGCGCACCCGCGAAAGCGTGTGGACCGAGTTCCTCACCCTGTTCCCCGCTACCCTCGAACTGGCCCTGGCCGCCCTGCTGTTCGCCGGCGTCATCGGCCTGCTGGCCGGGGTGATCGCCGCGCTCAAGCGTGGCTCGCTGTTCGACCATGGGGTGATGGGCATATCGCTGGCCGGCTACTCGATGCCGATCTTCTGGTGGGGCCTGATCCTGATCATGTTCTTCTCGGTCAGCCTGGGCTGGACCCCGGTGTCCGGGCGCATCGACCTGCTCTACGACATCGAGCCGAAGACCGGCTTCATGCTCATCGACACCCTGCTCAGCGACGAAGAAGGCGCGTTCAAGGACGCGGTGATGCACCTGATTCTGCCGGCCATCGTGCTCGGTACCATCCCGCTGGCGGTGATCGCCCGCATGACCCGCTCGTCGATGCTCGAAGTGCTGCGCGAGGACTATATCCGCACCGCCCGCGCCAAGGGTCTGTCGCCAGCCCGCGTGGTGTTCGTGCACGGCCTGCGCAACGCGCTGATCCCGGTTCTGACCGTATTCGGCCTGCAGGTCGGCACGCTGCTGGCGGGGGCGGTGCTGACCGAAACCATCTTTTCATGGCCGGGCATCGGCAAGTGGCTGATCGAAGCCATCGGCGCCCGCGACTACCCCGTGGTCCAGAACGGCATCCTGTTGATCGCCTGCCTGGTAATCCTGGTCAACTTCGTCGTGGACATTCTCTACGGCCTGGCCAACCCACGCATCCGTCATCAGCGCTGAGGCCCTTGCCATGACTAGCCCGATTGCAAAACCTGTGGCGCCGGCCAGCCCGGTGGACCACAGCCTGCTCTACCCTTCGCCGTACAAAGAGTTCTGGCAAGCCTTCGCGCGCAACAAGGGCGCGGTAATGGGCCTGGCCTTCATGTGCCTGGTGGTGTTCTGCGCACTGTTCGCTCCCTGGGTCGCCCCGCATGACCCGAGCGAGCAATACCGCGACTTCCTGCTGACCCCGCCGGTGTGGCTCGAAGGCGGCACCTGGCAGTTCATCCTCGGTACCGACGAACTGGGCCGCGACCTGCTTTCGCGGTTGATCCAGGGCGCGCGGCTGTCGTTGCTGATCGGCCTGTCGTCGGTGGTGATGTCGCTGATCCCGGGCATCCTGCTGGGCCTGCTGGCCGGCTTTTTCCCGCAAATTCTCGGGCCGTCGATCATGCGCCTGATGGACGTGATGCTGGCCCTGCCGTCGTTGCTGCTGGCCGTAGCCATCGTCGCCATCCTCGGCCCAGGCCTGATCAACACGGTGATTGCCATCGCCATCGTTTCGCTGCCCTCCTACGTGCGCCTGACCCGCGCTGCGGTGATGGGCGAACTGAACCGCGACTACGTCACCGCCGCGCGCCTGGCCGGTGCCGGGCTGCCGCGGCTGATGTTCGTCACCGTGCTGCCCAACTGCATGGCGCCGCTGATCGTGCAGGCCACCTTGAGCTTTTCTTCGGCGATTCTGGATGCCGCCGCCCTGGGCTTCCTGGGCCTGGGCGTACAACCGCCAACCCCCGAGTGGGGCACCATGCTGGCGTCGGCCCGTGACTACATCGAGCGCGCCTGGTGGGTGGTGAGCCTGCCGGGCATCACCATTCTGCTCAGTGTGCTGGCAATCAACCTGATGGGCGACGGCCTGCGCGATGCGCTGGACCCGAAACTCAAGAACGCCGCCTGAGGAGAACGCCATGTCACTGTTGCAGATCAATAACCTCAACGTGCGCTTCGGCGACGCCAACGCAGTACCGGTGGTCGACGGCCTGGACCTGGTGGTGGACGCCGGCGAGATCCTGGCCATCGTCGGCGAGTCCGGTTCGGGTAAATCGGTGACCATGATGGCCCTGATGGGGCTGATCGACGCGCCGGGGCGCATTACCGCCGATGCCCTCAACTTCGACGGCACCGACATGCTCAAGCTCAGCGGTCGGCAGCGGCGCAAAGTGGTGGGCAAGGACATCGCGATGGTCTTCCAGGACCCGATGACCGCGCTCAACCCCAGCTATACCGTGGGCTTCCAGATCGAGGAAGTGCTGCGCCAGCACCTTGGCCTGAAAGGCAAGGCGGCGCGCCAACGGGCCCTGGAGCTGTTGAAAAAGGTGGAAATCCCGGCTGCGGAAAGCCGCCTGGATGCCTACCCGCACCAACTGTCCGGCGGCATGAGCCAACGTGTGGCCATTGCCATGGCAATTGCCGGCGAGCCCAAGCTGCTGATCGCTGACGAGCCCACTACCGCGCTCGACGTGACCATCCAGGCCCAGATCATGGAACTGCTGGTCAACTTGCAGAAAGAACGCAACATGGCGCTGATCCTGATCACCCATGACCTCGCCGTAGTTGCCGAAACGGCCAGGCGAGTGTGCGTGATGTACGCCGGCCAGGCCGTGGAAGTCGGCCAGGTACCCGAGCTGTTCGATGTGCCCGCCCACCCCTACAGCGAAGCCTTGCTGGCGGCGATCCCCGAGCACAGCATCGGCGCCGAACGCCTGGCCACCCTGCCCGGTATCGTCCCCGGCCGCTACGACCGCCCGGTCGGTTGCCTGCTGTCGCCGCGCTGTCCGTATGTGCAGGACAACTGCCGAAACCAGCGCCCGTCCCTCGACCCCAAGGCGCATAGCCTGGTGCGTTGCTTCTACCCGCTGAACCAGGAGGTGGCGTGATGGCCGTCGTTCTATCCGCCCGGGCGCTGACCCGGCATTACCAAGTGTCCCGCGGGCTGTTCAAGGGCCATGCCCTGGTTCAGGCGCTGAATGGCGTGTCGTTCGAGCTGGAAGCTGGCAAGACCCTGGCGGTGGTCGGCGAGTCCGGCTGCGGCAAGTCGACCCTGGCGCGTGCCCTGACCCTGATCGAAGAGCCATCCTCGGGCTCGTTGCAGATCGCCGGCACCGAGGTGACAGGCGCCAGCAAGGCCGAACGCAAGCAACTGCGCCGTGATGTGCAGATGGTGTTCCAGAGCCCCTATGCCTCGCTCAACCCGCGGCAGAAGATTGGTGACCAACTGGCCGAGCCACTGCTGATCAACACCTCGCTGAGCAAGGCCGAACGGCGCGAGAAGGTGCAGAAGATGATGGAACAGGTCGGCCTGCGGCCCGAGCACTACCAGCGCTACCCGCACATGTTTTCCGGTGGCCAGCGCCAGCGTATCGCCCTGGCCAGGGCGATGATGCTGCAGCCCAAGGTGCTGGTGGCGGACGAACCGACCTCGGCGCTGGACGTGTCAATCCAGGCCCAGGTGCTGAACCTGTTCATGGACCTGCAGAAGGAGTTCAACACCGCCTACGTGTTCATCTCGCACAACCTGGCGGTAGTGCGGCATGTGGCTGACCAGGTGCTGGTGATGTACCTGGGGCGGCCGGCGGAGATGGGGCCCAAGGCGGATATCTACGAGAAGCCGCTGCATCCCTATACCCAGGCGCTGCTGTCGGCCACGCCGGCTATTCATCCGGACCCACTCAAACCAAAGATACGCATTGTTGGCGAGCTGCCCAACCCGTTGAATCCGCCGGATGGCTGTGCGTTTCACAAGCGCTGCCCGTATGCGACCGAGCGGTGCGCCAAGGAGGTGCCGGCGCTGCGACAGGTCAGTACCCGGCAGGTAGCGTGCCACTATGCCGAGCAGTTTCTTTGATCGTTGATTAAGGGCGGGCCGCATTGCGGCCCATCGCCGGCAAGCCAGGCTCCCACAAGTACGGCGCAGGGCGTGAATTCGATGCGGTCTGGGTGGGAGCTGGCTTGCCGGCGATTGGCCGCAAAGCGGCCCCGGCTATTTCAATGCATGAACAACCAGATCAGGATGATCACCGGGATCGGCACCCCGATCATCCACAGCAATATCGAGCGCATGGCCTGTCTCCTTGTCGAGCGCCAAAGCAAAGGGCGGCATAAGCCGCCCCTCGATTCAGTGCATGAACAGTGCAATCAGGATAATCACGGGAATCGGTACCCCGATCATCCACAACAGTATCGAGCGCATGGCAGTTCTCCTTGCTTAACGTTGAATGGTCCGGTGAGCGACGTAGTCACCTTCAAGCCACTGCACGCGGTCACGTTGACGGCCACCGTACAGCGCCGCGACGCTGGCGAAGAACGCGCCGCACAGCAGTGCGACAAAGGTCCACAGCGCCGTCCAGGCGGCAACCTTGGCAGCGGTGTCGGCCGCTTGCTTGGCGTCGGTCTTCAGCTGCTGTACCTGGGCCATCACCTGGTCGACACGTGCCTCTGCTTCGGCCTGGCTCAGGCGGGTACGCTGCGCCACCAGTTGCGCCAGGTAGGCGCGATCTTCGGCAGGCAATGCCTGGTCACTGGCAATCCCTTTGGCCAGGATGCGTGCGGCTACACCGTTGGCGGCATCGTCGCTGACCGGTGCCGGGCCATCGCCACGGAACAGGCTGTCGACGAAGTAACCCATCGAGTCATTATTGCTACCCGCCGCTGCTGCACCACCTGCTGCTACCGACATGGTCGCGGCCTGTGACGCGGCACTGGCACCGGCACCTACCAGGTTGCCAGCTGCACCCAGTACCAGCATCGCCGCTACCAGCGTGGCTACAGCCCAGGACAGGAAGCCATGTGCGGTATCGCGGAAATATACCTCGTCACCGTGCAGGTTGGCCCATTTCACCCGCAGCCGACCGGCAATGTAGCCGCCCAGCCCTGAGGCGATGATCTGCGTCAGCAGCAGCCAGACAATGGTGGAGACGCCCAGGGCCTTGGCACTTGCACCCTCATCAGCCCAGGGCGAAGTGGCCGCAAAGCCAAGGCCCGCACCCAATACCACAAGGATGAGAGACAAGGCTGCAGCAGTAGCGGCGCCAGCGAAGATAGCCGCCCAGGAAACCCCTGAGCGGCTTTGGGTATCGACAACGGGGTAGTCGGCAGAGGTGATCATGATGTTTGGCCCTATGTTGTTAGCGAGAAATCCATTCGCGCAGTAACCATTGCAGCAGCCATGCCATTTGTGACAAAAAATGACCATCATTAAAATCAATGACTTAGTGAAATATGCTGTTTCAGAACCGTGCAAAATGCGCGAGAGGCGCTCAGGCATCAGGTGTTCTGCATTCTTGGGTCAATTGACGATCTGGGGTTCAGCGCCGGATCAATTTGCTGTCGACGCTCTACAAGTGCCCCGCCACCACACCGGCAGTGCCGCCTGCAGGCGGGTCGTGGCGACCTCGTTGCGGAGTTCAGGGAGTGTTTGATGAAGTGAACTGAAATGGGGCCGCGTTGCGGCCCCATTTCAGTTATCAGTGATGTTCGCGGGTAGCGCGGAACTTGACGTCCGGCCAGCGCTCTTCCATCAGTGCCAGGTTGACCCGGGTCGGGGCCAGGTAGGTCAGGTGCCCGCCACCGTCGATGGCCAGGTTTTCCATGGCCTTGGTCTGGAATTCCTCGAGCTTCTTCTTGTCGTCGCAGCTGATCCAGCGCGCCGACCAGACGGTGATCGG
>Ga0302347_1003311_pt1 | contig 14424 bp, 11 predicted proteins | sample PhyWR1_FD_202178 | JGI IMG/M metagenome (GOLD analysis project Ga0302347, IMG submission 202178) | Leaf surface microbial communities from wheat plants in UC Gill Tract Community Farm, Albany, California, United States - DLSL W.R1 (v2)... | ecosystem: Host-associated > Plants > Phyllosphere >...
CTTATCACGTACAAATCGCTCTTCTTCAGCCGCTGCGACCAGCTTGCCGTCGATATACAGGGCTGCGGAGGGGTCATGGCTCAGGGCGCCGGACAGGCCAAGAATCGTCAATGCCACAGGTTGTGCCTCTTTGAAATGCAGGCAGGCGGCAGGCGCCTGAAAAAATGGTGTGCTGCGCACTTCGCGCAGAAACAACTAAAGGGCGGGATTATAGCGTAAAGAACACAGGAATGACCCAGCGCGATTTGCCGCGCTCTCGCAACCCCGCCGCGACGCCGGCTGTGAACACAGGGCTGCAGATGATGGCCCGATGAATCGCAGGAGGGGGGGGTGATGCTTATACGGCGCAGTGGCTATATCTGCGTCGGCCATGACGGCTGCACTTAGTGCAGCAATATGCTGCCATCCCTGCTCTGTCGATAAATCGTGTACGGCAAGGCCAGCGTGTCGGCCAGAGCAGAGGCGACAACATCTACAAACAACAATGGAATCAAGCCGCCCCCGATACCTGTGGTGTTGGCCGGGGCGTGTAAAACACAAAGATCGAACGCTGCACCGCTATAAACCCTGGGCACGGAGTCACAATAGGTTGACTCCTTTTTGAGCGCCGCACTCACTTGGGCGTCGCTATTGAATACAGTTTTGACCGTGCCACAGCCGCCCAGCGTCAGAACCAGAACACACCAAACCACAGGTTTAAAAGTCATCTGCACCAGCCCCCCAGGAAAGTCAGGCAACCTAGCAACTACTGACCAGACCTGACATAGGAGCTGTCCGAAAAAACCGTGCGAAACCTCCTGCATCCCGCAGTACCTGCCCCTCAGGCCGATGCACCCAAGCAATTGCAGCGCTCAGCCGCTAAACTGCGCGCCCTCTGCTAGCCTGATACCCGTCGCCCGGACGGGTCGCTTCACACGGAACCTCTGAACCGCCCATGAAATTTTTTGCACCTGCACGCTTTGCTCTGCTGCTGCCCGGCCTGTGCCTGGCCTCCAACGGTTTCGCCGCCCAAACCCTGGAGCTGGACCCCAGCGTCATCACCGGCTCGCGCAGCGCTAGCCCAAGTTTTGATCTGCCGTACTCGGTAGACAGCATCAGCCAACAGCAAATCAGCGATGGCCAGCTGGGTATTAATGCCTCGGAGGTTTTATCCCGGGTGCCGGGGCTGGTGGTGCAAAACCGTCAGAACTACGCTCAGGACCTGCAGATTTCATCCCGCGGTTTTGGTGCCCGCTCGGCATTCGGCGTACGTGGCATCAAGTTGATTGCAGACGGCATCCCGGCCAGCACCCCTGACGGTCAGGGCCAGGCTGCCACCTTCAACCTCGACACCGCCGAGCGCATTGAAGTGCTGCGCGGCCCGGCGGCCACCTTGTACGGCAGCAACGCCGGCGGGGTCATTCAAATGTTCTCCCGTGATGGCGAAGGCCCCCCGCGCATAGGTGCCGAAACCCTGATCGGCAGCGACGGCCTGAGCAAAAACCACCTCACCGCCGAAGGCGCCACCGATGACATCGGCTTTGTGCTCGATGCCTCGCGCATGGACACCGACGGCTACCGCGACCACAGCGCTGCACGCCGCGACCAGACCTTCGCCAAGCTCAACCTGCACCCTGATGACGACAGCAAGCTGGCACTGATTTACAGCAGCCTTGAACAAAACGGTACGCAAGATCCGCTGGGGCAAACCTGGGAAGCCTACAAGGCCGACCCGCGCTCGGTAACGCCCGCAGCCCTGACCTACAACACGCGCAAGAGCATCGACCACCAGCAACTGGGGATGAACTACGAGCGCTATATCGGCGACGCCACCCTGCAGGTCAACGCCTATACCGGCACCCGCAGCGTGATTCAGTATCTGGCGATTCCCAAGGGAACTCCCAGCAACGAGCAAGGCGGCGGTGTCGTTCAATTCGACCGCAAGTTCTACGGCGCCAGCCTGCGCTGGCTGCAACCGGTAGATGGCGTGCCGGGCGAGCTGACCCTGATTGGCGGCCTGGACTTTGACCAGAGCCAGGACAGCCGCCACGGCTACAACAACTACATAGGCGACCAACTGGGGGTCAAAGGCGCACTGGTACGCGACGAGGTCGATACCGCCCGCAGCCTGGATCCGTATGTACAGGCCAACTGGGCTATCGATGACTGGACCGTGCAGGCCGGCTTGCGCTACAGCACCATGGAAATGGACGTCAATGATCAATTTTTGAGCAATGGCGACGACAGCGGTACCAAGCGCTATGAGAAAGCCACGCCATCGGTCAGCGTGATGTATGCCTTCACCCCTGATCTGCATGGTTACGTCAGCGCGGGCAAAGGGTTTGAAACGCCGACCCAGGCCGAGCTGGCTTATTCCCCAGGCGGCAATGGCTTTAACTTCGGCCTCAAGCCTTCCGAAAGCACCCAGTACGAAATGGGCCTGAAGGCTCAAATCGATAACACCCGAATCAACGCGGCCATCTTCCAGATCACCACCGAAGATGAGCTGGTGGTTCTGAGCAATACCGGCGGACGCACCACCTATCAGAACGCCGGCCGCACCCTGCGCCGCGGATTTGAACTGGGGATCGAAAGCCAGCTCAGCGAACACTGGACCACCACCCTGGCCTACACCCGCCTGCAAGCGACCTACGACAGCGACTTCGCCAGCACCAAAGGTACTATCGACAAAGGCAACTACCTGCCCGGCGTGCCGCAGACCACCTTGTTTGCCGAAGTGAACTGGAAGCCGACCGACTGGGTCAGTACCGCCATCGAAGGCATGTACCGCAGCAAGGTCTACGTTGAAGACACCAACACCGCAAAAGCGGCACCGGCTTACAGCGTATTCAACTGGCGGGCGAAGTTTGAGCAGAAGGTCGAGCACTGGACCTTCCACCAGACATTGCGTCTGGACAACCTGCTGGACCGTCAATACGTAGGTTCGGTGATTGTGGCCGATGGTAATAGCCGCTACTACGAAGCCGCCCCGGGCCGTTCGTGGTATGCCGGCGCAGGCGCCGAATACAGCTTTTAAACGAACCCCCGCCCCTGTAGGAGCGAGCTTGCCTCGCGAGCTCTGCTAACGCCGCAACGAAAGGCTCGCGAGCAAGCTCGCTCCTACAGAGGGTTGGGGTCAGGGCTGTTTGGGCAGGCGCCCGTCGATCAATTGATACAACGCACTGTCCGCTGGCCAGTTACGCATGAAGCGCGCCCGGTCACGGGCATACGCCGGGGCGAAACTGCTCAGGGAACGGTGCTGGCACATCGAATCCAGGTCAATCAGCGCCCAACGCCCTTCATCCCAGAACACGTTATGTCCCTTGAGGTCGCCGTGACTGATGCGCTCGCGAATCAAATCGGCAAACAACCCGTCCAGCGCCTGCAACTCGACTGGCGGTGCATCACCACTCTCAACATAGGGCGCAAAGCGCTCGATGATGTCCGGGCCCGGCAAGTACTCGGTCACCAGATACGCTTTGCCGCGCAGCCAGCAAAAACGTGTTTCCAGCAACGCCAGCGGCTGGGGCGTAGCAATGCCCAGAAACGCCAGGCGGTTGCCCTCGCGCCACGAATGCCAGGCCCGGCTCGGACGCCAAAAACGCTTGAGCCAGTGGGCGAAACCCTTGATGTTGTAGCGCTTGACCACCAGCGTGCGGCCCGCCACTTCAACCTTGCCGACACTCGCTGCACCACCGGTTTTATAAAGGTGTCCCTGATCGAGCAAGGCATCGGCCCGGGCCAGTACCGGCAGCATCGCTGCCTCCTGGTCGCGGCGAATGGCGCGCAAGGCAAAAGCCCCGCGCTGCACGCTGAACAAGGTGCAGTCCCGACCGACCTTGGTCAAAAAGTCGTTCAGCCGCCAGGCACGGATTTTCTCTACTTGCTTGAGCAGCGCTTCCATCGGCAAGGCGTGCTCGCCATTGCTGAGCAAATAATGCACCAGCAATTCTTCGATAAACGGCTCAAGGTTTTTCGGCAATTGGGCGAAGAACACGCCCAGATTTTCCAGCACTTTTTGTCGGGACAGCGGCTTGCCTGCCTCTTCGACGCAAATGCCCGCACCGTCGATCAAATACAGCTTGCCGTTCTGGCGCAGCAGGTTGTCCAGGTGCAGGTCTTCCTGCCAGAGCCCCTTGAGGTGCATCTGCCCGATCGCGCCCAGCGCTTGTGCCAATACGGCTTGTTGCTCATCTGCCAGGACCGGCAAACCCTGCACCGCTTTCCAGGCCATATCCAGGCTCTGGGCGTTTTCCAGAAACTCGAACAGCAACCAGCCGCCCTCGCCTTCCTGCAAACCGTCGGCCAGCAGCAAGGGCGTGGTCAGCCCTTGCTCGGCCAGCAGACGCACGCCATTGAGCTCGCGCTGAAAATTGCGCGCAGCTTTAGGGCCCACCATCAACTTGGCCAGCACCGTACGCCCGCGCCAGACACCGGCGCCGACATAGCGCTGGCCCGGCAACACGCGCAACAGGGTCAGTTGCAGCTGGGCGGGCCCGGCGGCGTCCTCCAGCTCAATGCTTAGCGGCAAGCCCGGCGCACGCCCGGCGTTTTGCAGTTCGGACAAACGCATCAGCGGGTCTCCTTGTGGCTGCGACGCACGTTCAGGCGCTGATACCACGCATCCACCAGGCCACTGTCCGCCGGCTGTTCCAGATAGGCCGCGAGCAAGGCGCGCACGTCAGCTTCAGTCCAGGCATGGGCCCGACGCAGCAACGGCTCGATGTCCTTGACCCGGTCACGTTGGCCCAGCAGCAAGGGCCGGGTTTTTTCCAGGTCGATCAGTTGCGCGCGATAGGCCGCACCATCAGGCTGCAAGAAAATGTGCTTGGGATAAAAACAGCCGTGAACCTGACGCACAGCGTGCAGGCGACGCGCCAACTGGCCGCATGCCTGCAAGATCGCCTGCTGTTGCCCGGCCGTCAGTTGCGACCACTGCTCAAGCAACGAATCCAGATCAGTCCAGCCATCCAGAGCGCGGGTCATCAGGATCGCCCGACGCTCGCCCGGCACTTTGCGCTCGCCAAAGAACACGGCTTCCAGCGCCGGAATGCCTAGCTGTTTATAACGCTCAATATTGCGAAATTCGCGGGCAAAGCTCGGCTCGCCCAACGGACTGTGCAGCGTGCGGGTCAGGTAGTTGCTCTGGCGCTTGAGGTAAAAGCCCTGGCCTTCCAGATCCATACGAAACACGCTGCTCCAGCCACCACCACTGGTGTTGGGTTCATCCACCGCCTCCAGTTGCACGGCCCACAATGCATCAAAGTCAGCTAGCCCGTTGCGCTCAAGCAAGGCCCGTTCGGCGTCTGCAACAAAATCAGTCATTCCCGGCCCTCAAAGAAACGCACGATATGACGAACCCGCTCTTTGTCCGCCGCGTTGAGCGTATTACGCCCCGTGTACTGGAAATAAAAGCGCAGGCGCTGGGTGGCAGTTAGGTGGTATTTGGCCACTTTGTCCAGGCATGCCAGGTCTTTGGTGATGCGGTACTTGAGCCAGAAACCACGCCAGAAGTCGCCGTTGGGGCAGTCGATCAAATACAGTTTTGCCTGATCGTCGATCAGCAGGTTGCGCCACTTGAGATCGTTATGGGTGAAGCGGTGGTCGTGCATGATCCGCGTACAGCGGGCCAATTGACGACTCACGCCATCGACCCAGGCGCGATCCTTGAGCAACGGATCGTTGTTGTCGGCCAGCTCTGACAAGTCGCGGGTATTGGGCAGCTCGCGAGTAATCAAGGCACCACGGGCATAGGCCGCGCCGCTGCGCTCAAGCCCCCAGGCCACAACTTCTGCCGTGGGAATGCCCCACTTGGCGAAACGCTTGAGGTTTTGCCATTCGGATTTGACCCGCGGGCGCCCCAGATAACGGCGCAAGCCTTTGCCGGCACCGGTGTAGCGTTTGACGTAATAATTGACCCCGCCGCGCTCGACGCGAATGACCTCGGACAGCGGGTCACGGGTCAGGTGCTCCCCCTGCAAGGCAAAAACCGCATCCAGAGTGCCAAAATCCGCTGTCAGAGCGCTGTAAGCCGGTTCCAGATTCCAGCCCGCCATTACAGTGCATCTCCGTAACGCAGTTTGCGTTCATAGAGTTTGCTCGCCTTGCCTTCGAGCCACGCCAGCAAGCGGGCCTCTTCGCGCAGGATCTGGCGCAGCGGCCGCTGGAAATAACCACGCAGGAATCGCAGCTTGTCGCGTTGGGTCAGACCGATGTCCAGCGCCGAGAAGTACAGCGCCGCCAGGTCTTTATTACGCCAGCGCTTGCTGATCACCGTACGGGTCTGGGCGCGGTGCAGGTCAATGATCGACAGGCGGAAATTTTCGGCCGTGACCGGTTTGTCGGTGTGCAGCAAAAAGTGGCAGATGTAGCAGTCGCGGTGGTTGACCCCGGCGCGGTGCATCATGCCGGTCATGCGCGCCACTTCGGCGATCAGCGCATGCTTGAGTTTGGGCTGCGGCGGCTCTTTGACCCAGTTGAGGCTGAAGTCTTCGAGGCTGACGGTGGGGGCCAGCTCTTCAGTGATGATGAACGAGTGCTGGGCGGCCGGGTTGCTGCCCTTCTCGCCATAGGCGACAGCCGTCATGGTCGGTACGCCGACTTCGTGCAGGCGCTTGATCGCACGCCATTCCTGGCCTGCACCGAGAACCGGCAGCTTGGCGGTCAGCAAGTTTTTAAAGACTTCACCCCAGCCAATGCCGCGGTGGATTTTTACAAAGAAACCGCGTCCGTCGACTTCAGTACGCAAGGTACGCCGGCCTTCCAGTTCGCGGTAAACCTCGCCTTCCAGACGCTCGACTTCGGTGAACGCATCGCGCCCGGCCCACAAGCTTTTGAACGGTTCGGCAAGAATCAGTTTCATCAGTGTTGCTCCGCCAGAATCACATCCGCAGCGTGCTGCGGCATGCTATAGAGGTCGGCCGTCTGCGCGTAGGCCAGGCCGTTTCGGCTCCAGGCCGCACGTGCAGCATCGTCGGACAACATGTGTGTCAGGTATTCATTGAGTTGCGTTTGTTCGAACGGCTCGTCCAGCACCCGCCCGCAATCGGCGTCACTGATGTAGTGGGCATATCCGCACACCGCGCTGACCAGTACCGGCAACCCGGCCACCAGCGCTTCGAGCAGTACCGTGCCGGTGTTTTCGTTGTAAGCGGGATGGATCAGCAAATCGGCACCCAGCAGGAAGCGCGGGATGTCACTGCGCCCCTTGAGGAACTGCACGTGATCGCCCAGCCCCAGAGTTGCGCTTTGCAGCTGGAAAACCTTGGGATCGTCCTGGCCGATGACGAACAGCCGGGTGCGTTTTCTAAGCTGCGACGGCAACGCGGCTAGGGCTTTGAGGCTGCGGTCCACACCCTTGGTTTTGAACCCGGAGCCAATCTGTACCAGCAACAGGTCGTCGTCGGCCAGCTTGAACTCGCGGCGGAACTCGGCGCGAATCTCGGCCGCATTGGCCGGGGCACGGCGGTCCAGTGCAATACCCGGCGGCAACAAATGGAAGCGCTGCAGCGGAGTTTGGTAATGCTTGATAAACAGCGGTTGCTGGACCTCGGAAATCATCAGGATTTCGGTCCTGGCGTCTTTGTCGAAGACCGCGCGCTCGTATTCGGCAAAATGTTTGTAGCGCTTGAAGTGGCGATACATCGAGTGGCGCAAATTCTGCGCCTTGTCCTCAAAGCAGCCATCCGCCGCGTAGTACACGTCCAGACCCGGCATTTTGTTGAAGCCAATCACCCGATCAACCGGGCGTTTGGCCAGATCGGCCTGCATCCAGGCGAGCATTTTTTCATTACGCGTGTGGTTGAAGAATGCCTTGACCGGCGCCACCAGCACTTCGAAGCCCGGCGGAATATCGCCCTCCCAGATCATCGTATACACACGGATCTGGTGCCCGCGCTTCTGGCACTCCAGTGCAATACGCATGAAATCGCGTTGCAGGCCGCCAAACGGGAAGTATTTGTACAACACAAAAGCCAGTTGCATCAGCGCAGTTCCTCAGCCAGTAACAACGTGCTTAATCGACTCGCGACACGCTCAGGGTTCAGACGAGTGAAGCACAAGGGCCACTCGCTCTTCAGATCAAACCGCTGCTGGTCCTGTGCAGTCGGCTGGTAAGTACATTTTTTCTGCAGGCACGGTGCACAGGGAAAATCGCTGGCCAGATGGATCTGCACCTTGCCGTAGGCGCCCGTGAGGCCGGGGTTGGTCGGCCCGAACAGGGAGATGGTCGGCACATCCAGTGCCGCAGCCAGATGCCCGAGGCCGGTGTCCACCGCCACACAGGCGCTGGCGCTGGCCAATACCCTGGCAACACCTGCCAGGTTCAGTTTGGGCAGAACCACTGCGTTGCTCAAACCGTTGGCAATGCGCTCTGCCCTGGCTTTTTCCGCCGGGTTGCCCCAAGGCAGGCGAACTTCAACACCCTTGTCCGCCATCCGTAGCGCCAGGTCGCGCCAGTACACTTCAGGCCAGTGCTTGGTGTCCCAGGTAGTGCCGTGCAAAAACAGTACGTAAGGCTTGTTGCGCGGCAATTCAATCAGGCGCTCGACATCGAGGCCGTAATCGCCCAGCCCCTTGGGCAGGTCGTAGCCCAAAGCGACGGCAAACAACTGGCGCAGGCGCTCAACCGCATGCTGCCCACGGGCTACGGCCAGACGACGCTGATAAAAGCGGCTGGCCAGCGGTTCGCGGGCAGAGTTTTTGTCCAGGCCGGCCACCGGAGCGTTGACGTAGCGCGTCAGCCAGGCACTTTTGACCAGGCCCTGGGCGTCGATCACCAGGTCGTATTTCTCGGCGCGCAGGCTTTGCTTGAAGCGTCGCCATTCGCCGCTCTTGATGGTTTGCCAAATGTTTTTGCGCCAGCGGCGGATCGCCACCGGAATCACTTTACCCACTGCCGGGTGCCAGGTCGGAATCTCGGCAAAGCCTTCTTCCACCACCCAGTCGAAAGTGATCCCCGGAATGGCCCGCGCCGCATCGGTCAGCGCCGGCAAGGCATGAATCACATCCCCCAGGGATGAGGTTTTGACCAACAGAACGCGCACCTAGTTGACCTCGACCACAGAACCCTGCAAACGCTGCAAGGCTTCAACCACCGGTTGCGGCATCAGTTCACGCAGGCAGTTGTAGTGGCCGAAACGGCAGGTACGATCGAAGCAAGGGCTGCAATCGAGGCCCAGGCGCACGATCTCGACCTTGTCGGCCAAGGGCGGAGTGAAGCCCGGCGATGTCGAGCCATACACCGCCACCAGCGGGCGATTAAGCGCCGCCGCCACGTGCATCAGCCCCGAATCGTTGGACACCACCGCATCAGCGCACGACAACAGATCAATGGCTTGCGCCAGCGAAGTCTCGCCGCTGAGGTTGACCGACTCTTCACGCAGCCCCGGAATCAGCCGCGAGCGGATGTCTTCGCCCACCCCGTGATCGTTTTTCGAGCCGAACAGCCAGACTTGCCAGCCTTCGCGGATTTTCTGCTCGGCCACCGCAGCGTAGTGCTCGGAAGGCCAGCGCTTGGACTCACCGAACTCGGCACCCGGGCACAGCGCCAGCACCGGACGGTCCAGCGCCAGACCAAACTTGTCCAGGGCCGCAGCGCGACTCCCCGGATCGATTTGCAACGCGGGCCGCGGGTACGGCCGGGGCAGATCTGCACCGGGCGCATAGGCCAGCGCCATAAAGCGCTCGATCATCAGCGGATAGCGCTCTTTATCGAGCTTGCGCACGTCGTTGAGCAGGCCGTAGCGGAACTCGCCGCGCCAGCCAGTGCGCTTGGGGATACCGGCGAAAAACGGCACCAGTGCCGATTTCAGCGAGTTGGGCAGCAGGATTGCCTGATCGTATTGCCCTTTGAGAGACTTGCCGATCTTGCGTCGCGTGGCCAGTTCGAGTGCGCCGTGGCCGAGCGGAAAGCTCAAGGCCTGACGAACTTCAGGCATACGCTCAAGGATGGGCCGGCTCCACTCAGGGGCCAGCACATCGATTGCGCACTCCGGGTGACGCTGTTTCAGGCACTGGAACAGTGTCTGCGCCATCACCATGTCACCGACCCAGCTGGGCCCAACGATCAAAATATTCATAAGTTTCCATAAACGAGCAAGGGAGGCATTCGCCTGATACCTGCCAGTCAACAGCCTTCAACTGTAGGAGCGAGCTTGCTCGCGAGCCTCTCAAGAAAGACCTCGCGAGCAAGCTCGCTCCTACAGAAACAGCGTTCATTTAACTGACGGGAATCAGGCATTCGCCTCCCCGCTGTAGTGCCATATCGCTTTATTTGACCAGTGTACGCCACTCTGGGTGAGCCGTAGTCTTGCCGGTCACTAGATCAAAGTAGGCTTTTTGCAGTTTTTCGGTGATCGGACCACGACGGCCAATACCGATCAGTCGCCCGTCAACTTCGCGAATCGGCGTTACTTCAGCGGCAGTGCCGGTAAAGAATGCTTCGTCGGCGATGTACACCTCGTCGCGGGTAATGCGTTTTTCTACAAACTTGTACCCAAGCTCGGTGGCCAGGGTCAGGATCGTGCTGCGGGTGATGCCGTTCAGGCAAGCCGTCACGTCCGGGGTGTAGATCACGCCGTCCTTGATCAGGAATACGTTTTCACCCGAGCCTTCGGCCACGAAGCCTTCCGGGTCCAGCAGCAACGCTTCGTCGGCACCGCCGGAAATCGCTTCCTGCAGAGCCAGCATCGAGTTGATGTAGTGACCGTTGGCCTTGGCCCGGGTCATGGAAATGTTCACGTGGTGACGGGTAAAGGAGCTGGTACGCACCTTGATCCCGACTTCCAGGGCCTCGGCGCCCATGTAGGCACCCCAGCTCCACGGCGCGATGATCACGTGGACTTTAAGGCCGGTGGCACGCAGGCCCATGGCTTCGGATCCGTAGAACACCATCGGCCGGATGTAAGCGCTGTCGAGGTTGTTTTCACGCACCGCAAGGCGGGTCGCTTCGTTGATTTCGTCTTTGCTGAACGGGATTTTCATGCCCATGATGTGGGCCGAATCGAACAGGCGGTCAGTGTGCGCCTGCAGCCGGAAAATCGCCGGACCTTGCGGGGTTTCATACGCGCGTACACCTTCAAACACGCCCATGCCGTAGTGCAGGGTATGGGTCAGTACGTGGGTTGTCGCATCGCGCCACGGCACCAGCTTGCCGTCATACCAGATCACACCATCACGATCAGCCATCGACATCATTACGCTCCTCAAAGAATCCAGCACCTGCGCATGACACGTCAGGCAAATTGGACGGGCCTTATGAACCCGCCGGATACGTTTTCTAGCTCAATCCTAGCTCAGACCAAATGCGCCGTACGTGTTGACGTTCGACCACAAATTGATCCCCCGTGACCACCCCGGCCTCCTTCTGCAAGGCTTGCCGGTGGGCTACGGCGCGAAAGGCCTTGTAAGCCTCGCGCAACAGGGCAGCATCAGCGGCGGGTATCAGCCCGTCCTGCTCCAGCCCTTCCAGAATGCGGATGTTATCGGTGTAGCGCAGTAACGCCGGGTGTTCCCTGGACCAGGCCAAGGCCGCGTATTGCACCATAAATTCAATATCGACGATACCTCCGGCGTCCTGCTTGAGGTCGAACGGCACCGTGGCCTGAAAGGCATTTTCAGCAGTACCTGCAGCGGTTATCCGGGTACCGAGGTTGCCGCGCATTTTGGCTCGCATCTCGCTGACTTCCTGGCGCAGGGTGGGCAAATCGCGCTCCCGGCACAGAACGCTCGCGCGCACCTGCTCGAATGCGGCCCCGACCTGCTTGCAACCCACCAGTACCCGGGCCCGCACCAGCGCCTGATGTTCCCAGGTCCAGGCTTCGTTTTGCTGATAACGCTCGAAAGCCCCGAGCGAGCTGACCAGCAACCCCGAGGCGCCTGACGGGCGCAGGCGCATATCGACGTCATACAGCTGCCCGGAGTTGGTCTGGGCGGTCAACAAGTGGATGATGCGCTGGCCAAGACGGGTGAAAAATTGCGCGCTATCGATGGGTTTGGGCCCATCGGTGTCAGCACTGGGGTCGCCATCGTGAATAAACACCAGATCCAGATCCGAGCCGTGCCCCAGCTCGATTCCGCCCACTTTGCCATAGCCCACGATAATAAAGCCGGGATCGCACAGGCTGCCGTCCGCACGCTGCGGCGTGCCGTACTTGGCCACCGTCTGGCGCCAGGCCAGCGCCAGCACTTGTTCCAGAATCGCTTCGGCCAGCCAGGTCAGGTAATCGCTGACTTTCATTAAAGGCAGGCTGCCGGCGATTTCCGAGGCAGCCACCCGCAGGCGGTGCGCCAGCTTGAAATTACGCAAGGCCTCCATCTGCTGCTCAAGGTCGTCTTCTGGAATACGCGTCAGACGTTCGCGCAGTTCGCCAGCCAGCTCTGGGGCCAGCGGCGGCTTGAACAGACGGCTTTCATTGAGCAACTCGTCGAGCAACAACGGGAAACGAGTGATCTGCTCGGCAATCCATGGGCTGGCCGCGCACAGAGTCAGCAAACGTCGCAGGGCATCGGGGTTCTCGGTCAACAACACTAAATACGCGGAGCGCCGGGCGACTGCCTCAACCAGCGGCAACACCCGCTCCAGCACCAGATCGGGGTTGGCATGCTCCACCGCCTGAGCCAGCAGACGCGGAATAAAGGCATCCAGCCGCTCGCGCCCCAAACGCTGCATGGCCCGCAATTGCGGGCTGGAGCGCAGGCTGGCCAGCTGCTTGAGGGCCTTGGGAGCATCGACAAACCCGGCTTCTTGCAGTTGGACGCAGGCCGCCGCGTCATCCTGGACTTCCTCCCACAACGGCAACCACTCGCCACCGACGATCAGCTCACCTTCGTCGATATCTTCTTCGTCGTCCGGGTCGGCAATTACCTGACGGAAGTGCCAGTCGATACGGCTGCGCCACTCCATCAGTTGCTCGTGGAACGCCGCCCAGCTGTCGAAGCCCATCATGAAGGCAATACGCGCCTGATCCTGCTCAGTGTCCGGCAGCATTTGGGTCTGGCGGTCGGCAATGGCCTGAATCGCATGCTCGGTGTAGCGCAAAAATTCATAGCCTTCACGCAACTCGCTGACGACCGCGGCGGGCAGGTAACCCTGACCTTCGAGGATGCTCAGCACTTTAAGCAGCGGGCGTTGCTGCAGACTGAGGTCACGACCACCGTGGATCAGTTGAAAGGCCTGGGCGATAAATTCGACTTCACGAATCCCGCCAGCGCCCAGCTTGATGTTGTCGGCCATGCCTTTGCGCCGCACTTCCTGCTGGATCAGCTGCTTCATGGTGCGCAGCGCTTCAATCGCCGAAAAGTCGAGGTAGCGCCGATAAACGAACGGTCGCAGCAAACTGAGCAACTGCGCCCCCGCCTCCTGATCACCGGCCACTACCCGGGCCTTGATCATGGCGTAGCGCTCCCAGTCGCGACCTTGATCCTGGTAGTACTGCTCCAGTGCGTTGAAGCTCAACACCAGCGCGCCAGAAGAACCGTAAGGCCGCAGGCGCATATCGACACGGAACACAAAACCGTCAACGGTCATCGGGTCCAGGGCCTTGATCAGGCGCTGGCCCAGGCGGATAAAGAACTCCTGATTGTCCAGCGCACGCTTTGCCCCGACAGTTTCGCCGCCCTCGGGGTAGGCGAAAATCAGGTCGATGTCCGATGACAGATTGAGCTCCACAGCACCCAGTTTGCCCATGCCCAGAATGACCATCTGCTGTGGCTCGCCACTGCGATTGCCGGTAGGCGTACCAAATTGCTGGCAATGGCGCTCATACAACCAGCGATAAGCCTGATCGATGCTGGCATCGGCCATGTCCGACAGGTCGCGGCAGGTTTCAATCAGATCGGCCTGACGGTTGAGATCACGCCAGATAATCCGGATTTGCTGACGCGTGCGCTGACGCCGCAGCACACGGCCCAACTCGTCATCGGTGGTTGCCGTCGCCACGACAGCCGCGATTTGCCCGCACAACTCGCCAGGCTTGAAGCTGCGGTCCAGTTCCCCCGCGCGCACCAGTTCAAGCAACATCAAAGGGTCACGCAATGACTGTTCAATAAAGAAGTCACTCGCCGCACTTACCCGATCAAACGCTGCCCAACGCTGCGGCGACCAGTCATCGAGTTCCTGCTCGCCTGCGAGTTGCGCGACCGCAGCACGCCATGACTGTTGGCTACGGCTGGCAAGTGGCAATAAAAGGCTGGGGATTGCGGCAAGCGAGGGAAGGCTCATGGTCTATCCTTGATCGGCGAAGACGTTGCCGAGTACGGTGACAGGAAGAAACAGCGGTTAAATCCGACTGTCGAACAAAGGTTACAAATAGCTGAATTTTCTATTTAATTGGCAGCCGACCTGACATCTGAAGGTCAAATTGTAAATTACGCACCAACAATATCGATTTTTCACACAACGCAATAGGTAAGCATCCTATGCTTTCCTGTAGTTTTACTACTGAG
>Ga0302347_1003313_pt1 | contig 14411 bp, 10 predicted proteins | sample PhyWR1_FD_202178 | JGI IMG/M metagenome (GOLD analysis project Ga0302347, IMG submission 202178) | Leaf surface microbial communities from wheat plants in UC Gill Tract Community Farm, Albany, California, United States - DLSL W.R1 (v2)... | ecosystem: Host-associated > Plants > Phyllosphere >...
CCGGTCCCCGAAGCGCAGCGCACCCCTGCCAGCAAGCTCCCGAAGCCCACGACGCCGAAGGACGCCAGCGACAGTGCCTGGATCACGGCGCCTGTGCTGAAGGAGTTCGAGGCGATGGACTGCTCGACCCTGGACAAGGGTGGCGTCAAGCGCTCCGATCCGACCAAGCCGCTGGTCACGTGCCAGCCGGCCGCGAACGGACAGCCTGCCATCAAGTACGTCCTCGGGCCGGTCGAGGTCAAGGGTCAGGACATCGTGACGTCCTCCTACGGTCTGCAGCAGGGCCGTCAGGGTGCCGTGACCAATGAGTGGGCCGTGAACATCCAGTTCAACGACCAGGGCACCAAGATCTTCAAGGACGTCACGCAGCGTCTGAACCAGTTCTACGTCGCGGGCGGCGGCGAGAACGGCAGCGATCCGCGCGCGCAGTTCGCGATCGTGCTGGACGACAAGGTGCTGTCCGCTCCGCGATCGCTGGCCGTCATCACCGATGGCCGTCCGCAGATCACGGGCAACTTCACCGAAGCCAGCGCCAAGGCCCTGTCGGACCAGCTCCGGTACGGCGCCCTGCCGATCAGCTTCGAGATCCAGTCCCAGGAGCAGATCTCCGCGACCCTCGGTGGCGAGCAGCTCAAGATGGGTCTGATCGCAGGCCTCATCGGTCTGCTGCTGGTGGTCGTCTACTCGCTCTTCCAGTACCGGGCCCTCGGTTTCGTGACCGTGGCATCCCTGGTCGTGGCGGGTGTCATCACGTACCTGGCGATCACCCTGCTGGGATGGGCGCAGAACTACCGCCTCTCGCTGGCCGGTGTGGCCGGTCTGATCGTGGCCATCGGCCAGACGGCGGACTCGTTCATCGTGTACTTCGAACGCATCCGTGATGAACTGCGTGACGGGCGTGGTCTGGTGGCCGCGGTGGAGAACGGCTGGCGCCGCGCCAAGCGCACCATCCTGGCATCCAAGGCCGTGAACCTCCTGGCCGCCGTCGTGCTGTACTTCGTGGCGGTGGGCAACGTGCGAGGCTTCGCCTTCACGCTCGGGCTCACGGCCCTCGCCGACCTTCTGGTCGTGTTCCTCTTCACGCACCCGACGCTGCAGCTGCTCGCCAAGACCAAGTTCTTCGGCGAAGGGCACCGGTTCTCCGGTCTGGACCCGCGGAACCTGGGCGCCGTGCCGCTGTACCGCGGCGCCGGCCGTGTCCGCACGCCCGAGGATCTGGTGACCGCCGGCGCCCCGGTGCCGGCCAAGAACAGCCGTGCCCAGGCGGAAGCCGAACGCCGTCTGACCATCGCCGAACGCCGTCGTGCCGAGCGCGAGCAGGGCACTGAGGCGGAAGACGCCGGAAAGGAAGGCAAGTAGCCATGTCAACAGTCTTCGCACGTTTCGGCAACGAGCTCTACACCGGTAAGCGTTCCTACGACTTCGTGGGGCGCAAGAAGCTCTGGATGCTGATCGCCGGTGTGGCGGTCCTGCTCTCGATCATGGTGCCGGTGCTCAAGGGCGGCTTCAACCTCGGCATCGAGTTCCGGGGCGGCTCCGAGTTCACCATCTCCAATGTCCACAGCACCGATCAGCGCCTCGGTGAGGACGCGGTGCGGCAGGTCGTGCAGGGGTCCGCCCCGCGTGTCGCCAACATCGCCGGCGACACCATGCGCGTCCAGACGGACAAGCTGACGGATGAGCAGACCACGCAGCTCCGCGACAGCCTGGCCAAGGCCTACGGCGTGGGTGACGACAAGGTCACTTCGACCTTCATCGGCCCGACCTGGGGCGCCGATGTGAGCCAGCAGGCCCTGCTCGGTCTCATCATCTTCGTGCTTCTCGCCGCGGTGCTGATGGCGCTGTACTTCCGGACCTGGAAGATGTCCCTGGCGGCTCTGGCCGGCATGGCCGTCACGCTCATCATCACGGCCGGCATCTACGCCGTCAGTGACTTCGAGGTGACCCCCAGCGCCATCATCGGCTTCCTGACGGTGCTGAGCTATTCGCTGTATGACACGGTGGTGGTCTTCGACAAGATCCGGGAGAACACCGCCGATCTGCTGACCTCCACGCGGCGCACCTTCGACGAGGAGGTGAACCTGGCGGTCAACCAGACCCTGGTCCGGTCGATCAACACCAGTGTCGTCGCCGTCCTGCCGGTGGCCGCGATCCTGTTCATCGGGGCCGGTCTGCTGGGTGCGGGCACCCTGCGGGACCTCTCGCTCGCGCTGTTCGTGGGCATCATCCTCGGCACCCTCGCCACCCTGTACGTCTCCGCGCCGCTTTACGCGTGGCTGCGTCACGGCGAGGCCGCGCTGAAGGCTCAGGCGGCGAAGGTTCACGAGCGGCGCGGCCGCAGTGAGGCCGTCGCCGAGGGCGTCTGAGGCGCCGTCGATCGGTCCTGACACCGAAAGGCCGTCTTCACCTGCGGGTGAGGACGGCCTTTCGTCCTTTTAAGCCGCGGGGACGGATTAGAATTGGTGAATTAAGTCCGTGGGGAGGAACAACTGTGGTGGACGGTTCAGCACCGGGTTCGACCCCGGAGGATGAGGCACCCGTGGGTGCCGAGCGCTCGGCGGCGCCCGCGACGACGGCGGAGCGCACTGCGCTGCAGGCGCCGGGGCACACCGTGGTGGGCGTCCCCGTGGACAATTCGGCCGCGAAGGCCACCTTCCCGGGGCGGCGGGAGCGCACGCTCTCACGGCTGGCACGCCTCACAGGCCGGGGCGGCCTGAGCTATTCGCCGATCCTCGAACCGCTGCTCCGGACGGTGCGCAGCAACAATCCGCGCGAGGATCTCGAATACCTCCAGCGCGCCTACGACACCGCGGAACTCCACCACCGTGGCCAGAAGCGCAAGAGCGGCGACCCGTACATCACCCACCCCGTGGCCGTGGCGACCATTCTGGCCGAGCTCGGCATGAGCGGCACCACGCTGGCCGCGGCCCTGCTCCATGACACGGTGGAGGACACCGACTACACCCTGGACCAGCTCTCCAAGGACTTCGGTCCCGAAGTGGCCATGCTGGTGGACGGTGTGACCAAGCTGGACAAGGTCACCTACGGCGACGCCGCGCAGGCCGAGACCGTCCGCAAGATGGTCGTGGCCATGGCCAAGGACATCCGCGTGCTGATGATCAAGCTCGCCGACCGTCTGCACAACGCCCGGACCTGGCGGTTCGTCTCCGCCGAGTCGTCGGCCAAGAAAGCCCGCGAGACCCTGGACATCTTCGCTCCGCTGGCACACCGTCTCGGGATGAACACGGTGAAGTGGGAACTGGAGGATCTCTCCTTCGCCGCCCTCTACCCGCGGGTCTACGAGGAATTCGTCCGGATGGTCAGCGCGAGGAGCTGCTCGGCAGCATCCGCGAAATGGTGGCCGAAGAGCTGCGGGAAGCGCGCATCAAGGCGACGATCACGGGCCGGCCGAAGCACTACTACTCCATCTACCAGAAGATGGTGGTGCGGGAGAAGGAATTCGACGACATCAACGACCTGCTCGGCGTGCGGGTTCTGGTGGACAGTGTCAAGGACTGTTACGCCGCTCTCGGCGTGGTCCATTCCCTGTGGAAGCCGATTCCGGGGCGCTTCAAGGACTACATCGCCATCCCGAAGTTCAACATGTACATGTCCCTGCACACCTCGGTGATCGGCCCGGGCGGCAGGACGGTCGAGATCCAGATCCGCACCCATGAGATGCACCGCAACGCCGAATACGGTGTCGCGGCGCACTGGAAGTACAAGCACCAGGCACGGGCGGCGGGCACGCCGCGCGAGGGCGAGATGGGCTGGCTCCGGTCGCTCGTGGACATGCAGCGCGAGACGGTGGACCCGGGCGACTTCCTGGACAGCCTGCGTCACGAGATCAGCACCAATGAAGTGTTCGTGTTCACGCCCAAGGGCGAGATCATGACCCTGCCGGCCGGCGCCACGCCCGTCGACTTCGCCTACGCCGTGCACACCGAGGTCGGCCACCGGACCATCGGCGCCCGGGTGAACGGCAAGCTCGTTCCGCTGAACTCGGAACTCAGCCACGGCGACCGGGTCGAGGTCTTCACGTCCAAGGCCGAAGGGGCCGGCCCCAGCCAGGACTGGCAGCACTTCGTCAAGAGCGCCCGTGCCCGCAACAAGATCCGGCAGTGGTTCACGAAGGAACGCCGCGAGGAGTCCATCGAAAAGGGCAAGGAGATGCTCACGCGGGCCGTGCGCAAGCAGAGCCTCCCGCTGACGAAGGTCCTCACCCCGGAGAACCTGACGTACCTGGCCGATGCCTTCAAGTACGTCGATGTGGCGGGCCTCTACGCCGGGATCGGCGACGGCCACATCTCCACCCAGTCCGTGGTCGAACGGGCCATGGAGCGGCTCACGGAGCCGGCCCAGGCCGAGGCCGAGGAGGAATTCACTCCGGCCCGGACCCACAGCCCGAGCGGCAGGGTCTCGGACGCCGGCGTGATCGTGCGCGGCGTGGACGACGTCTGGGTCAAGCTGGCCCGGTGCTGTTCCCCGGTGCCGCCGGACGCGATCGTCGGCTACGTCACCCGAGGATCCGGCATCTCCGTGCACCGCAGTGACTGTCCGAACGCTCTGGCCCTCGCCCACGAGCCCGAGCGGTTCGTGGACGTCGAATGGGCCCCGACGCGCAGCAGCATCTACCTGGTCCAGATCCAGGTCGAGGCGCTGGACCGCAAGAGCCTCCTGATGGACGTCACCAAGGTGCTCTCCGAGAACCACGTGAACATCCTCGAGGCCAGTGTGCACACCTCGAAGGACCGTCTCGCGATCTCCCGGTTCGCCTTCGAGATGGGTGATCCGAAGTACCTCGACCACATCCTGAACGCGGTGCGCCGGATCGACGGCGTGTTCGACGTCTACCGGACGGGCGGCGGACAGCGCCGCTGAGCCCGGGCGTTCCTGACGGTCCGTGGCAGGACATCCGACGACGGCGGGTTCCCGCCGGCGTCAACGGACGCATGCGTCCACTTTGGCCAGCGCCGCCTCGCGTACCCGTGGGGGAGCGGCGTGTTCCACCGCCAGACGGAGCACGCGCCAGCTGAGGCCGCGGCCGCCGTCGTCGAGCATGCTCCGCAGCACAGGCACCGCGAGCTCAGGGCGCAGTGATGAGGCGATGTCCAGCGCGGTGCGCAGGGGAGACGTCACCAGGATCCCGCCCAGGCTGACGACGTCATGGCTGCCCAGCTGGATGTCGTGGAGTTCGGCCCGCAGACCGTGGCGCAGTGTTCCGGCCCGGCGGCCCGGGGCGATGTAGAGGACGGGCCGTCCGGGCTCCCTGGAGTGGCCGTGGATCCAGGCCGCGCTCAACCGTCCGGCCACCACACGCTGCCGTGCTTCGAGCGGTATGCGCTCCGCCAGTGCCCTGGCCCGCAGTCGCGCATCCACCACCGCGGTCCCGGACGCGAAGCAGTCCTGCGAGAGCGGCTGAGCCAGACCGTCCAGCACCAGACCGTTCAATTCGGATCTGGTGAACGGCCGGCCGGTGCGCAGGAGGCTCTGGCGGCCCGGCGGCGCCGCAGTGGGGAAGTCCATGACAGCATCCTGCCGCGCCGGCCCGTCACGCGACACCACCGGGCCGCAGTCTGTGGACAACGGGATGCGCCCGGCGGTGGACGGGGGATCGGCTCGTTTGAGGACTGGAACCGCAAAGGCCGCGGCCGCCGGAACCTGGGTTCCAGCGGCCGCGGCCTTCTGTTGGGTGCGTTCTGTTCAGCGCCTTCTGTCCAGCGCGTGCTGTTCAGTGCGGGGGTAAGCCGATCAGCCGAGGTCCTTGGCCGAGTTGCGCACGACCTCGAGCCACTGCTCACGGGCCTCGAGGGCCTCGCGGGCGCTCTTGATGGCCCGGGCGTCGCCCTTGGCCTCGGCGGCGCTCAGATCGTCACGCAGACCCGCGATGGTGGCCTCGAGCTGCTCGATCATGCTGGTGCTGCGGGCCTTGGCCTCGGGATCGCTCCGGCGCCAGTTCTCCTCCTCGGCCTCGCGGACGGCATCCTCCACGCGGCGCAGTGCGGCCTCGATGCGGCCCATGTCGGCCCGCGGCACGCGGCCGGCCTCCTCCCAGCGGTCACGGATCGACTGGAGCCCCTTCTTGGCGGCGGCCAGGTCGGAGACCGGGACGAGTTCCTGGGCTTCGAGCAGGAGCTGCTCCTTGACGGCCAGGTTGGCCGAGTAGCTCGCATCCAGCTCGTCGTTGGCGGCCTGGCGGGCGGCGAAGAAGACGTCCTGGGCGGCGCGGAAGCGGGCCCACAGTGCGTCGTCGTCCTTGCGGCTGGCACGCGGTGCGGCCTTCCACTGATCCATGAGGCGGCGGTACTCAGCTGCCGCGTGGCCCCAGTCGGTGGACGTCTGCAGCTGCTCCGCCTCGGCGATCAGCTGTTCCTTGACGGCCTTCGCCTGGGCGTTGGAGCTGTCCAGTTGGGAGAAGTACGCGCGCCGGTGACGGTCGAAGACGGTGCGGGCCGTGCGGAATCGCTTCCACAGGCCTTCCTCAACGCTCTTGGACAGACGGACGCCGGACTTCTGCGCGGCCTTCCAGGCGTCGAAGAGCTCGTTCATCCGGGTGCTCGAGGTCTTCCACTGCGTTGCCGCCGGGTCCTGCGCGGAGATGGCCTCGGCTTCGGCGACGATGGCTTCGCGGGCGCTCAGCTCGGCGGCCTTGGCGGCCTCCTGGTGCGCACGCTGCTCCGCGATGAGAGCCGCGACCTTCTCGTCGAGCGCGGACACGCGGTCCAGGGCGCCGCGGATGTCGCCGAGGACGTTGCGTGCCTCGAGCTGCTCACGCAGGTGCTTGAGGCTGGTGGGGAGCTCGCCGGCGGCGGCCTTGGCCTCCACGCGGCTCTCCAGCAGGTCGATCTGTGCCGTGATGTCCTCGAACTTGCGGGCGAAGTAGGCCAGGGCCTCGTCGGCCGACACGCCCGGGTACTGGCCGGCGACGTGCTCTTCGCCGTCGACGGTCACGAAGACGTGACCGTCGCCCTCCACCCGGCCGAAGGCGCGGGCGGCCGTGAGATCCACCGTGGTGTCCGGGGCGTGGACCGCTGCGGGAGCGGCTGCGGGCGCCTTGGGCCGGGCGGCGAACGCCGCCGGGCTCGGTGCTGCGGGCTTGGCAGCGGACGTCTCCGTGGCCGCTTCCGTGGTGCTGGCTTCGTCGGGTTGCAGACTTTCTGTCACCGCTAAAACTCTTTCCTTCGTTGGAACATGCGCGGTCCCGGCCGGAGCAGGGATCGAGGATGGTGCTTCGTCCGAAGCGGGAATCACATCAGAGCGAAAATCACTTCAGAGTAAACGAGTCTATCGTCACTGCCGTGGCAGGGGGGCCATCCGTGGCGGATGTGCCGCCGGCCTTGACACCGGCCGACGCGAGGGCGGTGATGGCGTCGAGTCCGGAGGTGACGCGCCCCATGACCGTGTAGCCGCCCTGATCGACGGGGAGGACGCTGTCCTTGTAGGTGATGAAGAACTGCGTGCTGTTGCTGTAGGTGCTCGCCGCGCGCGCCACCGCGATGGTTCCGGCCGGGTACTTGCCGTCCGCCGGGACGTTCTCCACGGGTCCCCATTGGAAGCCGGGGTCCACGGCGCCCTTGCCGTCCTTCGAGCCGCACTGGAGCACGTAGATCGACGAAGTGGTCAGCCGGTGGCAGCCGTTCTTCGTGAAGAAGCCCTGGTCGGCCAGGGTCTTGAAGACCGACACCGCCTGCGGCGCCTTCGTCCCGTCCAGCGTGACGCCGAGGGGCTTGCCGTTGACGGTGAGGGTTCCGGTGAGGGTCTTGCCACGGGCGAGGTCGGCGCTGGGGATGTTGCCGACATTGCTTTCGGAGGGGGACGGGGTGGCGGACGGCGTCTGCAGCCCGGCCTGGACCGCCGCGTACTCCTCGGGAGTGGGGTTGCTGGAAAACGTCGTCAGCTGCAGCACGACGCCGAGCGCCACCGCGACGATGCCCGCCCCGATCGCGAGGGTGTTGTCACGCCGGCGCCGCTGCTGCTGAGCGTCGCGCAGGGAACGCCTGGCCTCCATCTGGCGCACACGACGGCGCTGCTCCCGCAGCTCCTGCTTGCTGGCTGCCACCCGTAACCTCCTGCGGCGCCCGGTGGCGCCGTCGTCCGTCTGACTGAAAGTCGCGCGTTCGCCGCGCACGCCAGCCACGGCTTAAACTGGCTGACGCACCTAGTTTAGGCACGGCTTCCCCCGCAGCAGGCGAAAAGCCGCACGTCAAAGGAGTTTCACAGCATGGCACGCACCCCCTCCCTGTCCGGATTCCCCGAGTGGCTCCCACAGGAACGCGTGGTGGAACAGCATGTGCTGGACACTTTGCGCCGCGTTTTCGAACTGCACGGCTTCGGTTCCATTGAGACCCGCGCGGTCGAGACGGTGGGCCAGCTGCTGCGCAAGGGCGAGATCGACAAGGAGGTCTACGGCCTCAGCCGCCTCCAGGATGACGAGGACGCCGCCGGCAAGCAGGACCCCAACGCCCTGGCCCTGCACTTCGACCTGACGGTGCCGTTCGCCCGGTATGTCGTGGAGAACGCCGGCTACCTGGCGTTCCCGTTCCGCCGGTACCAGATACAGAAGGTGTGGCGCGGCGAGCGTCCGCAGGAAGGCCGCGCCCGCGAATTCACGCAGGCGGACATCGACGTGGTGGGCGACGGCGAACTGCCGTTCCGCTACGACGTGGAGATCGTGCTCGTCATCGCCGAGGCGCTCTCGGCCCTGCCGATCCCGGAATTCCGCCTGCGGGTCAACAACCGCAAGCTGTCCGAGGGCTTCTACCGGGGGATCGGGCTGGAGGACACGGCCGGGGTGCTCCGCAGCATCGACAAGCTCGAGAAGGTCGGCGCCGCGAGGGTGGCCGAGCTGCTCCAGAGCGAGCTCGGCGCCACCCCCGAGCAGGCCGAGGCGGCGCTGAAGCTCGCCACCATCCAGACCTTGGACACCTCCTTCGTCGAGCAGGTCCGGGCGCTCGGCGTCGAGCACCCGCTCCTGGAAGAAGGCCTCACCGAACTCGAGCAGGTCGTGGCCGCCGCGTCGCTGCGGGCGCCCGGCAAGGTGCTCGCCGATCTCAGCATCGCGCGCGGCCTCGACTACTACACCGGCACGGTCGTCGAGACCGTGCTGGTCGGCCACGAACAGCTCGGCTCGATCTGCTCGGGCGGCCGCTACGAGTCCCTGGCCACCAAGGGCAACCGCACGTTCCCCGGCGTCGGCCTGTCCATCGGCGTGACCCGACTGGTGTCCCGCATCCTGTCCCAGGAGTTCGCGACCGCCAGCCGCAGCGTGCCCACCGCCGTGCTGGTGGCGCTCAACGACGACGAGTCCTGGGCCGGCGCGCAGGACGTCGCCGCCCAGCTGCGGAGCCGCGGCATCGCCACCGAGGTGGCAGCCAAGGCCGAGAAGTTCGGCAAGCAGATCAAATACGCAGACCGCCGCGGGATCCCGTTCGTCTGGTTCACCGACGCCGACGGCGCACACCAGGTCAAGGACATCCGCAGCGGCGACCAGGTCGCGGCCGATCCGGCCCTCTGGTCGCCGGCCGCCGAGGACCTCCGTCCCCAGGTGATCGCCCGCCTCGCGGACTGATCGCCCTCCAGCCCGCTGGGTCCGACTCCCGCCCGCGACCGCGCGCACGCGCCCGGTGGCGGGCGGGAGCAGGCTCACCGGGTAAAATCGTCTGCGTCGGACCGAGACGTCCTGACGATCCTTGAGTTTTCCCGCCCGGAGCATCTGCAGTATCTCGTCGGCGGCGGGGGGATCCGCCTCACTCGAAAGGAATGCTGTGCTGCGCACACATGACCTCGGCTCTCTCCGGGCCGAGAACATCGGACAGACCGTCACCCTGGCAGGCTGGGTGGCCCGCCGTCGTGACCATGGCGGAGTGGCCTTCGTGGACCTCCGCGATGCCTCGGGCGTGGCCCAGGTGGTGGTCCGCGAGGAGGAGGTCTTCCACGGTCTGCGCAATGAGTTCGTGCTGCAGGTGACCGGCACGGTCGAGCGGCGTCCCGAGGGCAACGAGAACCCCGCTCTGGCCTCCGGCGAGGTGGAGGTCATCGCGGACAAGGTCGTGGTGCTCAACACCTCCGAGCCGCTGCCGTTCCAGATCGACGAGCACGTGGAGGTCGGTGAGGAGGCCCGCCTCAAGCACCGCTACCTGGACATGCGCCGTCCGGTCCTGTCCCGCAATCTCCGCCTGCGCTCCGAGGCGAGCCGCGTGGCCCGCGAGCTGCTGCACTCCGAGGGCTTCCTCGAGATCGAGACCCCGACCCTGACCCGTTCCACTCCGGAAGGCGCCCGCGACTTCCTGGTGCCCGCCCGTCTGGCCCCGGGGTCCTGGTATGCGCTGCCGCAGTCCCCGCAGCTCTTCAAGCAGCTCCTGCAGGTGGGCGGCTTCGAGAAGTACTACCAGATCGCCCGCTGCTACCGCGACGAGGACTTCCGCGCGGACCGCCAGCCCGAATTCACCCAGCTGGACATCGAAGCCAGCTTCGTGGACCAGGACGACATCATCGCCCTCGGCGAGAAGCTCGTCGTCGCGCTCTGGAAGCTCATCGGCGTGGACATCCCCACCCCGATCCGCCGCATGCCCTACTCCGAGGCCATGGCCAAGTACGGCTCGGACAAGCCGGACCTGCGTTTCGGCCTGGAGCTGACGGATCTGACCGAGTTCTTCAAGGACACCAACTTCGGCGTGTTCAAGGCCCCGTACGTCGGCGCCGTGGTCATGCCGGGCGGGGCCTCGCAGCCGCGCCGCACGCTGGACGCGTGGCAGGAATGGGCCAAGCAGCGCGGCGCCAAGGGCCTGGCGTACGTCCTCATCAAGGAGGACGGCGAGCTCACCGGTCCTGTCGCCAAGAACCTCACGGACGCCGAGCGCGAGGGCCTGGCCGCCGCGGTGGGCGCCTCCAACGGCGACTGCATCTTCTTCGCCGCCGGTGAGAAGACCGCGTCCCGTGCCCTGCTCGGGGCGGCTCGCGTGGAGATCGGTCACCGCACCGGCCTGGTCGCGGAAGGCGACTGGGCCTTCGTATGGGTCGTGGACGCGCCGATGTTCGAGCCGGCCGCCGCTGCCGTCGCCTCGGGTGACGTCGCCGTCGGCGCCGGAAAGTGGACCGCCGTGCACCATGCGTTCACGTCGCCGCGTCCGGAGTTCATGGACACGTTCGACACGGATCCCGAGTCGGCGCTGTCCTACGCCTACGACATCGTCTGCAACGGCAGCGAGCTCGGTGGCGGTTCCATCCGTATCCACCAGCGTGATGTCCAGGAGCGCGTGTTCGAGGTCATGGGCCTGAGCAAGGAGGAGGCCGAGAGCAAGTTCGGCTTCCTGCTCGAGGGCTTCAAGTACGGCGCCCCGCCGCACGGCGGCATCGCCCTCGGCTGGGACCGCGTGGTCTCCTTCCTGGCCGGCGCCGAGTCCATCCGCGACGTCATCGCCTTCCCGAAGTCCGGTGGCGGCTACGATCCGCTGACCGCGGCTCCGGCTCCCATCACGCCGCAGCAGCGCAAGGAGGCCGGTGTGGACTTCAAGCCCGCCCCGAAGGCCGTCGCCGCTGAGAAGCCGGCAGGGGAGACCGCGGACGTCTGATCCCGTGGAGTCCCTTACCTCCGTGTCAGGCCTGGCCGCGCTGCAGAACGCAGCATGGCCGGGCCTGACCACGTTCGACACCGGCGCCTGGCTGCTCCGCAGTGCCTCCGGCGTGACACAGCGGGCCAACTCGGTGTGGCCGTACGCACCGGTGGACGACGTCGACGCCGCCATCAAGGCCGCCGAGTCCTGGTACCGCGAGCAGCGGCTTCCGGCGCTGTTCCAGCTCAGCTCGGATCCGGCGGACGCCGCCCTGGACGCCCGCCTCGACGCACTCGGTTACCGCGAGCAGTCCCACACGGTCTTCATGGTCCGGGAGGCGTCCGCCGGACCGGTTCTGCCCGCACCTGGCCGCGTCGAGATCACTCCCGACCTGACCGAGGAGTGGTTCGACGCCTGGTGGCTCACCAGCGGCCACGGCGGAGCCGACGCGGCGGACACTGCACGGGCCATCCAGGAATCCGTCCGGTCCACGTACGCGCTCATCCGCGACGACGACGGCGCCCCGGTCGCCGTCGGTCAGGCGATCCACGTGGGCGCGTGCTCGGGGATCTACGGCATGGTCACGCGTGAGGCGCACCGCCGCAAGGGCCATGCCCGCGCCATCCTGACCGCGCTCCTGGCCGAGCCGGCCACCCCGCATGGGTTCTGGCTGAGCGTGACGCGCTCCAACCACGGCGCCCTGGCACTGTACCGGGATCTGGGGTTCGTGGAGGCCGGCTCCTACTGGTACCGCAGTGCGCCATTGCGCCGCGCGCCCGGAGCCTGCTGAGGCGGCGGAGCCTGGGAGCTCGCCGGGGCCCCTCGCCCGCTAGGCTGGGGAGCATGGCTGACCTCTTTTCCCAGGACGATTTCTCCCAGAGCGATCCGGGCGATTCCCCCTCGGATGAGGGGACGTCGTCGTCCGCGTATCCGCTCACGCCGCTGGCCGTGCGGATGCGGCCCCGGACCATCGACGATGTGGTGGGTCAGCAGCATCTGCTGCGGCCCGGGCAGCCGCTGCGGACGCTCGCGGAGTCGAGCGGTGAGCCGTCCGCGGTGGGTCCGTCGAGCATCATCCTCTGGGGTCCTCCGGGAACCGGGAAGACCACCCTCGCCCACGTGATCGCCAATGCGCCGGGGCGCAAATTCGTCGAGCTCTCCGCCATCACGGCGGGGGTCAAGGACGTCCGCCGGGTCATGGACGAGGCGCTGCAGCGACGGGATCTGCACCGGCAGGGGACCGTGCTGTTCCTCGACGAGATCCATCGCTTCAACAAGGCCCAGCAGGACGCCCTCCTGCCGGGTGTGGAGAACCGCTGGGTGATCCTGGTGGCGGCGACCACGGAGAACCCGTCCTTCTCGGTGGTGGCACCGCTGCTGTCGCGGTCGATCCTGCTCACCCTGAAGCCCCTGCAGGACGCCGATATCCGGGGACTCCTGGAGCGGGCCATCGAGGACGATCGGGGGCTCGGCGGCAAGATCGAGGTCGAGGAGGATGCACTCGACTATCTGGTCCGCGTCTCCACGGGGGATGCCCGGCGGGCGCTGACCTCGCTCGAGGCCGCGGCCGGCGTCGCGCTCGGAGAGCACGCGGGCGGTTCCGGGGAGGACGGCAAGACCAAGGCCGTGCTCCATCTGGCGCAGGCCGAGCAGGCGATCGACAAGGCGTCGGTGCGGTACGACCGGCAAGGCGACCAGCACTACGACGTGATCAGCGCGTTCATCAAATCGATCCGCGGTTCCGACGTCGACGCCGCCCTCCACTACCTCGCGCGCATGATCGAGGCGGGGGAGGACCCGCGCTTCCTCGCCCGGCGGATCGTGATCTCTGCGGCGGAGGACATCGGGATGGCCGATCCGACCGCGCTCCAGACGGCGGTGGCCGCGGCGCAGGCCGTGCAGCTCATCGGCATGCCCGAGGGCCGGATCATCCTGGCCGAGGCCGTGGTCCATCTGGCGACCGCGCCCAAGTCGAACGCCGCCTATCTGGCGATCGACAAGGCGCTGGCGGACGTCAGGGCGGGCATGGGCACGGACATCCCGATGCCTCTGCGGGACGCCCACTATCCGGGCGCGAAGGGCCTGGGCCACGGCAAGGGCTACCTCTACGCCCACGACGCGCCTCACTCGATCGCCCGGCAGCAGTACCCGCCGGACGACCTCGTGGGCCGGAACTACTACGAGCCGACGGCGAACGGCTCGGAACGCGAGATCGCTGCGCGCCTGGAGCGGCTGCGGGGCATCGTGCGCGGGGAGCGCTGAGCCACCCTCGGCGACGCGGGACACCGCCATGCTAGAATTGAGGTTTGTCTGGCATGATCCTGCCGGCAAGCACCCTTCTCACGGTTCTCCGCGAGGGTGGCGCGTGCCCGGGACCAGTAGCAAAAGGCGGCGGTTTGCCGATGCTCTCCATACGGGAGGCCAGTTAACACCACAAAAACCGCACCATTGGAAGGACACAAGTGGCTAACAGCACTCGTGCTCGCCGTCAGGCCCGCCTTTCGCGGTCCCTCGGCATCGCTCTGACTCCCAAGGCCGCCAAGTACATGGAGCGCCGTCCGTACGGACCCGGCGAACATGGCCGCGCCCGCAAGAAGCAGGATTCCGACTACGCCGTTCGTCTGCGTGAAAAGCAGCGTCTGCGCGCTCAGTACGGCATCCGTGAAGCTCAGATGACCCGCGTCTTCGAGGAAGCTCGTCGCACCAAGGGTCTGACCGGTGAGAACCTGGTCGAGCTGCTCGAAATGCGTCTGGACGCCCTGGTTCTTCGTGCAGGCTTCGCCCGCACGATCGCCCAGGCCCGCCAGCTCGTGGTGCACCGCCACATCATGGTTGACGGACAGCGCGTGGACCGCCCGT
>Ga0302347_1003314_pt1 | contig 14402 bp, 12 predicted proteins | sample PhyWR1_FD_202178 | JGI IMG/M metagenome (GOLD analysis project Ga0302347, IMG submission 202178) | Leaf surface microbial communities from wheat plants in UC Gill Tract Community Farm, Albany, California, United States - DLSL W.R1 (v2)... | ecosystem: Host-associated > Plants > Phyllosphere >...
GGTCCTTCACGACTACCTCGATTGACTCCGTATGCCTAGTCATATGCACAGTCCTGTTCCTATCTTCAAAGATAAGCGATAGGACGGGGTCGGGGAATCAGGGGGCTATCTCAGCATGACGTGCTGGCATTGGGGGAGCACTGCGGACTGCACCGCATTGAGCGGCTGATGCGTGAACAGGCGCTACGCGCACGGCCTCTTCGCCGAGGCTTGGCGAGCGCAGCGCCACCGCCGACAACGTGCTTGACCGCCAGTTCCAGGCAGATGCGCCGAACCGCAAGTGGGTGCCTAACCGCGAGCGCATTCACTCGGCAAACGGATAACTCGCCCCGATCACAAAGGAACGCAGCATCTTGGCTGTATGACTTGGTATATGTGGAATCGAGGCAAGGTCAAGATAACTTCACCGAACCCTTACGCACCGGCTGCATCCTCGCTACGTGAGCCGCATCGTGACGAGGAAACATGGGACCTCCTGCGAGCTTCGAGGAGGACATTCGCTGTCACAGCAAATGTCGACTGGCATCTCACCAGCGGCGCTGGTTCAGGATGCTGATAGCTGCGTGGACGGCACTTGGCAACGAGCGTGCCAACGCATCCAATTCTCTTGGATTCAAGCGATACGCATTCCGGGTCTTGGCATTTCGCAAGAAAGAATGAAATTTCGCGGCGTCCCCGCCCGTGGCGGCGAGCGGCAGCACCAGGCGCCCAGCTTTGTCGGCCATTTGGGCCACTTGAAGCGTGCCACCGAGTCCACCGATGAGAATCACGGCATCGCATCTGGCGATCGGCTCTGAATACTCGGTGAGCCCAGGCCTGACGGTTGCCGTGATTCCATATGGCGAAAGCCTTGCTTGTTTCGGCGTCATGAACTGCATGAAGCGTTGCGCCAGTACGTGATCGTCAAACCCGAGTTCTTGGGCGAACCCCTTTGCCACGAGTTCATCGACCCCCGGCCAGCCGCCGGTGATCAGGCCGAAGCCTGCCTTGGCCAGTTCCTGACCGAGTGCGCTGCATGCGAATTGAATTCGGGCCGCGAGCGCACCGGTCTTCGAACCTGTTCCCGCCACCAGAATCCAACGCCAAGGGCCGTCGTTTATGGAAGACCTGCGCGAGGACCGGGTTAGGCGAGCTTTTTCCAGGTCTTCAATTGCGCTCACAATGTCAGCAGCCGTGCCATGTACGCCGCTGTCGGTCAATCCTCTGGCCCGCAGGGACTTAATCACACTCAAAACATCCGAGCGCAACTGGGCAAGTTCTCCGGCGTCGAGTCGGGAGATCGACTTCAGCAATGCCCCTGCCGACTGAAACGCAAGAAAGGCATGGTCTGCCGAGAGCAACTGCACAAGCCACCCCGCATGCTCGGGCTGAAAGTGCTCCTGCAGACTGACGACCGCGGCGAGTTGGCTGCCCGAACAAGTGCTCTTGACGGCGCTGCTCAGATCGAAAGGCCTCAGGGCCAGCATCCGGCGCATGTCCTCGACCAAGTGCGCCATCGAAGCCGTGCGCCGATCGCTGGGGCGCATTGTGTCTCGGATCCTTTCGTACTCCCTCGCCATTACTCCCACGTGCGGCAATGGCCCACGAACTCCACCCGGTGCCAGTTCCGCAACTGCCATTTCCAGCGACGCAGGTTCAGGAAACAGGCCGGGGCTGTAGTACCACTGCGGGTTCGTTGGCGAGCCAAACTTGATCGAAGCCGCCTCGGCCGATTGGGTGGCAACTGCGGGCAGCACATCAAACCAAGAATCGGCACGCTGAACCAGGGTTCGGTTCTCGCGTGTGGATGCATCGTCCAGGACGACAATGAGCGCGCGCGCGGTCGCGATCAACCATGTCCGCTGACTCTCGGTCGAATAGATGAGCAGCGTTCCCGTGAGCCGCTCGTTCTGATGAAGGGTCTGCGACGCTCGCAACTCCGCGACGATCCGCCTCTCAGAGTAGAACGAGGAGGGGCGCGTAAAAGCCGTCCGTTGGCCTGGAGGTGCGTCGACTCGCCTCACTTGAGAGATATCGCGGTTCGGATACATCTTGCGAAAGATTTCTTCGCTGACCTCAAGGAAAGACGCAGCAGCCCGCAGAATGGCCTCCTGGCCCGCGGCATCTGCGACCATGGCCCGAAACGCGTGCGGGCTGTGACCGGCATGCAATGTCACAAATGCCCTGGCCTGGAGGCGTATCGACTTGACCACCTCATCGATCGTGCGCATCTCGTCGACGGACAGGCTCTCGAGCAATGCTTCTCGCACGCCTTCCTTGAACTCGTATTGCACTGTGTCGAGATTTTCCTGCGCTTCGCCCGACGATCGGCGTTCAATCAACCCGCTGAGCAATACTTCCGCCAACTCCGATTGCTTGGACTCGCCGTCCATGCTTGCCTGCATCAGGCGGATGACGGGTAGGCTCAAAGGCACGCCAGCCATCAGGCGTATCAACTGGTAGGCCCGCGGCGAGGCGATCGCGTGGAACGTGCTCACGCGCTTTGCCGGCGTGGGAGCGTTCTCGCGACGAAAATCCTGCGGACCCATACCCGGAACTATTGCTCCCGGCTTGTTGTCTGCTGCGCTTCTTCTGTGCAGTTTCACAGCAAAGTGCGACGCACGCTGCGGTTCCATCAGGAACCGCGCCCATGTCGCGATGGCGTTGGCCTCCATCGGTAGCACGGGAACCGTCAACGCATTGGCGGCTGGCTCACGGGCGCCAGTGAGCCGGTTGTGCACCAGCAGCCGTTTGGTGGCCTCGCCTGCCGAGACTGAGGTCACCTGTGCCAGCGCGTCGCCCAGGGTCGTGTGGGCCCAGGCCCGTCGGGGCATCATCTGAATGATCGCCGTCGGACACCTCAGGCCGAGCAGATCGACGAAATCCACGAGCGCCGGGTTGTCCCAGTCACGCGAGGTGCCATTGGTCAAAAAAATGAAGATCCGCCGCCCCCCCGGATCTGCAATGGTGCGAGGCGCCAACCCATAGCCGTTGTTCGAGGTGAGTGTCAGGCTACTGCCCTCGACGGCGTAGCGCCACAGTCGCACTTGGCGGAAAGCACCATGCCGCGCCAGCAAACGTTGCAGCTGCGTCAGACTCTCCTTCCAAACATGCATGCCGTCGCTGGCATCGGTGATCAGGGCAACATCGAACCAGCGCTCCAGGCCGGCACGGTAGACAGGGGTGATGGCGCGCCGCTCAGCGCTCTGCTCAGCGGTGGCCGTGGCGTCCAGGACGCGGTCGCGCCGAGAGGGAAGCCTGCGCTTGAATGGCTTGAGTGCGCGCTCAAGCTGGTGACGTTGGGGCAAGGGATCGCCTGCTGGTACGTGCACAAACGATGCTGGCACGGTCCTCGACGGACGACTCGCAGCCAAGTCGGGGTACAGGCGCACATCGCCAAGTGGTGCTTCCGCGGGGCTGGCGTGACTCGGCGGTGTCCCTACTAACTTCAACGCTGGCTGTGTCGTGCCGCCCGAGGTCGGCGCCTCAAGTGCGGCAGGCTCGCGCGTCGATTGACTGGTAGCCTGGATGACCTTTTCTTCATCCTGGAGCAATGCCGCGAGCCAGAGCACTTCCGCAAGAAGCTCGGCATCCGCCTCTACCAGACCGCTGGCGCGTGCGCGGCACAGTCTGTCCATCAATGAGTCGGAAGTCATCCCAGTTTCTGAAAAAGCGTCTTACTGAGCCGATCTCGATGCACTTCAAAGTGGGAGGCGCCAGTTTGATGGAGCATGTGCACCGCATTGAGGAGTTGGTCGGTGACCATCTGCAGCGAACCGCGACGCTTTATGAAATCAGCCACGATCACCGCCTCTGCGGCGCCGAACTGGGTGTTCGGAAAATGTGCCGCGACGATGCTCAGCAGTTCGGCCTCGTCCGGCTCGGCGATCTGGCACTGCACGCAGCGCCGCAGGAAGGGTGCGGGAAAGTCCCGCTCGCCGTTGCTTGTCATGACCACAAACGGAAATTCCGAAAACCTGATCTCCCCGTTGTGAATGTCGATCGGTTCTCCATCGCTCCCGCTGACCTTGACCACGGGGAACCGACCTGCCACGCGCTTGAGTTCCGGAATCACGAAGCGGCCAGTGTCCAGCACGTTTAGCAGATCGTTGGGCAAATCGATGTCGCTTTTGTCGATTTCGTCGACCAGCAGCGCGCGGGGCGGGAGGCGCGATGCCAAGGCTGTGCCCAACGGGCCGAGCGTCAGGAACTGCCCCAGCTCCTCCGCCTCGTTGGCTTCGCGGGCGAATACGTCGCCCCTGGCGGAGTCGTCGCTTCGTGCATTCAACTGCTGGATGTGCTGCAGCCTTCCAAGCGCGTCGTATTGGTAGAGGCCCTCCTGCAGGGTCGAGCGGGAATTCACGGGCCATTCGATGACGCTGCCCATTCCCAGCTTCGTCGCCACCGAATGAATCAGCGAACTCTTTCCCGTGCCCGGCTTGCCTGTGAGCAGCAATGGGCGACGCACGTACAGCGCGGTGTTCACAGCGTCGACCAATTCAGGGCGGGGCTGGAAGGTCGCGGCAAGGACAGCCTCTCGAAGGTGACCTGCTTGACGCCATGGTGGCGGCGAGGGCAGGGCAATGGGGCCTTCTGCGTTTTCAGCTGTTGGATCGTAAAGTTGCCAAGTGTTCATCATGCGCCTTGCTTACTCGGTTGCTTCGACGAACCGATCGTCGTAGGGGTTTCGTTCGGGTTCATCGACGAAAAGCCAGAGATCGCCGAGCATCGGGTCACCTGCGGCCTTTGCAACTTTGAGCGCCACTGCAAGCGTGGCAAACCGGTTTTTTTGGCGAGGGTGCAGGCGCACGAATGACGACACCGCTTGCTTAAAAGCCTCAACGTCGCCGGGCTCGGTTCTCGGCCAGCACATGTAGGGCTCGCCAGCGGCCAGCAGTTCATAGTATTGTTGACCATTGCGCGATTCGTTCAAGGAGGGACCTGGGAAAGGGATTCCGATGACATGCCCCGCTGGTGACTCGCCAGCCCATGTGCAATCCAGTTCCTCCGTTTGACTCGCGCGACGCTTGGTCGCCGCGGCCTGCTGCTTCCAAGTCCCGGAGAAGTATTCGTCGCCTGGCTTCATTCGGTCATGCCACCTCAAAGTGAACGCCGAGATCTTCTCAAGCCAGATCTTAAGCGGCAGGGTGCTATGCGTGAACTCGAACATTTCCCTTGAACTGCACAGCAGTTCGATGGGCGCGAGCACCTCGACGACGAGATCCCGACTCGCATAGATGCGTTTGGCGCTCTCCACCAGCGAATTCATTTGTTTCGAGAGGATGGACTCCCTGCAGATGTGTCTCCACGACAGATCCTGTTCCCCGTCCACGTAGATCCACGACCCTTCGACGCAAGGCGGCTGATTCGAGGGAATGCTGATGCCCAGCAGCAGAAAGACCGGGCCGGAGGAGGCCGGAAGGTCCTGAACGGCTTGCTCATAAAGGGCGCCCAGTACCGTGTCCCTGCGCACCGCCGACACAAGTTCTTGCCCGCGCGTGGTATCGATCGAGCGAACTTCCCGCGCCGCCAATTCGATCAGGCGAATGAGACTCCGCCGTCCTCGTTCACGGGGATGGCTGAGGACTTTGATGAACATGTGTGCGAGGTTGTCCGGAGGTGTACCTTCCTGCAATCCGTCCAAGGCGACGATTCGAGCGTAAACAGCAAGCCATGCCGACCAGGTCATGTGCAGACGCAGGCTGGCACGTTCAAGTCGCTCGGCGATTTCCACCCGGTGCCATGCGTCTTGAAGCAATATCGGCACATGCTGATCCGCGGTGTCTGCCCGAAGCCGCTGCACGAGATCGTCGATGCGGCCTTGGCGCACCGCCGTTGAGAGTTCGTGAAGCGGGACGGCACCGCCGACCTGCTGGCGAAGGTGGTCAAACAGGGAAACGTCGCAATCGGCCGCCGACGCATGCTTTTCAATCTCTGTGCCATAGCCTGCTCCCTCGCGTGTCCATTCGCTGCCCGAGTGCTCGGTCCGCTGCAGAGGAAACGCGCGGCTCCCCAGCTTCAGACTGAGGAAGCGCTTTCGCAATTCGTCGAACAGGACGCCAGGGTCAGGCGGAAACGGATGGGCAGTGCTTGCGAGTGCGTCGATCACCGTGCTCGAAAAGCCGGGCTCGCCGGGGTTGATCGATGCCGTCTCCGCAGCGGCCGCAGAAAAATAGAAAAACTGGTCTTTGGGAACGCCTCCGTTTCCGCCCATGGCAAAGGTCACAGGCGGAGTCGGATAGAGATGCGCGCACACGTCGAAGAAGCCGATCTGCGTCATCGCGTAGTCGGCTGATCGCAGGCGGGTCAGGATGGAATCGACGTCGATGGCGACAAGGTCGCCGGCAGCACTGGACTCCGCGCTCAACAGCAGCCTGCGATTGTGAACCATCAGCCCATGGCCGATCCAGTAGACGATCAGGTAGTCCGAACCCTTCAACCTTCCAAGGGCTTCCCTCAGCTCATTTGCTGTGGCACCGCCTAGTTCCACACCCCTGCCTTGAAGACGCTGGATTTCTTGCAGGTTGTCCTGATTGTCGGGCAACGAGTGATTGAATACGATGCGCGCTTGCGGACTTCGCGCGAGTATCTCCCCTATGAGCTTGAACGCATAGCTTCCGATCGGAACCGGAAAATTAAGCTCGTCCGCGTCACCCAGCGGACCATAGCGCTCGACGGCAACAATCCATGCGGTCACGGCCATGTCAGGCCTTCAGAACGCGGGCGATCTCTTCCCAGACAACATCGTTATGCCAATAGGCGCTGTGCGATGCAGGGAATGGCTGTTCGTTGTCCACGTCAAGGTCCATCGCCTTGTCTTCAAAGATCTTTGAAGCTGCGTAGCCGAGGAAGTCACGCTGGTCGTAAATGTTCAACCACGGTTTTGGAAAGTACTCAGGCAGGCCGGTCCCCAGCTCTCGCGAATGAAGCGCATCGATCTCGTAAAAATACGCGGCTTGCGAGCCGACAGTGACCAGAGCGCGAACGCTGCGGGGCGCTTCGGCCAGCCAATCCACGCACGCGATCCCGCCCAGGCTGTGCGCGATGATCACGGAGGCCTTTGTCTTCTCGACAGAGTGCCCTATGAAGTTGCGCAAGGTTCCCCCGCGCGCTTGGTACCGGAGGATGTCGCCGATCACGGCTGCCGATTTGTCTGTCAGCCTCCCTCGTCGAGGCTCAACGTAGTTTGTCAACCGTCCAGCAAGCCAGTCCGTCAATCCCGCGGCAGCACCGCCCAAAGGCAGCAGCAGCGTCGCAACGAGCAGGTCTCTTTGTGGGCCAGTCAAACCGCTCTCGCCTTGCTGGCGCAGCTCGATGAGAAAAGCGGCGACGACGGCGCGCGAAATCTCCGCTGCGCGGCCCACTCTGGAACCCACCAAACCTTCGATGACGTTCTTCCAAGCAGGGCTCGCGGCCTTTGAGGCGATGAAGGGCGCCCACAAAGCATCGATGTTCCAGGCGTTCAGCTTTTCAAGTGCGCCCGGGTGGGTGCCAAGCTCGATGAAGCTTTTCCAAAGCGCCGGCCCCTGCGGGCCTTGCACTGCTGGATTGTGGACTGCAACCTTGAGTTCCAGCAGGGGGTCTTCTGCCAGCAATGCCCACAGAGCGAGTTTCGCTGCATCCACGGCGGCAGCTCCGATGCTGTCCGGCAGAGGACCGGGAATCGATCGGCCTTCGAAGTTCAGGCGAGCACCCCAGGGCTCTCCCCAGTTGCAGCCAGCTACCTCAAAGCCAGGCAGGAAAACCTTGGCTTTCGCGGTAATGAGTTCGAGTGTTCTTTGATATGCCTCGGTGCGTACCCCTGTACCGTGGACAAAAAGAATCGTCTCCATCTTCCGGCCCTTCTCTGGTCACAATATTGTTACAAATCATTGTAGGACGGCGCCTGATTGCCGTCTATGGCCCAACACGCTCCGCGCCCAGGTGCCGAAACAGGAACTCGCGACTCACAGGTTCTGAACTTCTAGAATCATTGAGTGCCTATGCCCCATCTAGTGCGGGCTGAGCGCGCCTCATATGAGAAGCTCCCGCGTCATAAGGATAGTGGGCGTGAATCAGCACGGGTGGCGGTCAAGACAGAGAGTCCGTTATTCAATGGGAATCAGCACCGGCCCGACACCGATTTTTGGCACTACCTCCACATATAGGGACTTGCGCCCGACGATGACGGCGAGCATTGGCCTCTTGTCATGACGTTGTCCCGATAATCGGTTCCATTCAGATCTGTCGAGGCCAGAGGGATGAGGATGATCTTCAGGGTGGGTATGCCATTCGCCCAAGTAGCGGATGGTTCCCTGACTCGCCGTCCATCGCGCCAGGGCGATGGCTTCGTGCCCAAACGGCATCCGCTCGAACAGGTAGCGAAACCGCTTATCCCATGCCGTTGGAACCGTCGCTTGCTCAATGAGCACATGAGCACCATGCACAGAGCCGAGCAGAAGCCCGCCCGCTTCGCAGTCTGCGTCGCTGCCCTGCACGTGCTGACCGAACGTCTCCAGCGTACCCATCGAAAAATGCAGCAGCCTGCTTCTATCTCTTGTAGCCCAGGAACTCATGAATCGCATATGGGGCAATCCTGATCCCGCAGAGGATCGCAATCAGGCGTGGCAAGTTGATGGGTCTGATCGATCAGTCGGGTTCGCAGCGCAGGAGAGTGAACGCTGTTGACCCAATCAAGAGCCATCTCAGCGCCCAAACTGGCCGCCTGCACCGATACCGATGCCGGAAATGGCACATACAAGCCCTCACACCCATGGCCCGCCAAAATGACAGGTAGTGGATCGAGAGTCGAGCGAAGTTCGCCTCTTCTGTTGCTGTGCCATAGGCATCGATAACACCCACCAGATGTGTTTGTTCTCAACAGCCCACGCACAGCCGTTCCCGGCCCTTCGATCCAGACGGAAAGCAGCGGCGTTGGAGCCCGATAGCGGCCGCACAGCCAGTGCCCTAGTGACTCTTCGCCGGTGGCATCAATGAGCAGATCCAGCTGTCCCAGTTGGGCCTGCCTGACATCCACGGGAAGCGCATGAGCCTCGGCGCCTGGCGCCAAACGCTTGAGTTCCTTCACCATCGCCTCGGCCTTGTTCGACAGCAGGTCCGGAAACCCGAGTCGATGGCGACCGATGTTCTGCGGAAGCAGGCCATCAAAATCTACCAACGTGAGCTTGCCTCCGCCGGTGCCTGCCCCAGCCTTGACCAACATTTCCGAGAGGTACCCGCCGATCGTGCCGCAGCCCACAAGTGCGATTCTTTTGCCAGCCAGTGTCTTCGACTGGGGAATGTTCCGCTGGGCCAAATAACGATCATCGATCCGGATCACGGAGACGGGGATTGCCTTCAGGCCATAGCTCAAATCACTACGGCCAGCGAGCTTAGATTTCTGCGTCAATGGTTGCTGGCCAAAGAGCACAGCAAAGCCATAGGTCATCAGCGGCGATTCGATGACGATCAGGACGCCATTGGCCTTTTTGCTTTCCCCTTCCTTGACCCGTTCGTGAATCTTGCGCCGGCAACGAGGATCCAAGGTGCTCTGCCAAGCCAAGATGTCCCCCAAGGTTTCGGGTGGCCAATGGTTGGTCAGCGGGCGAGGCTGGGCGCTGGTCTTGACTCGGTATGTCAATACCGTTTTATCGGCTACCCGGTAGCCAAGCGACTTTAGCTTCCTGGTCGTTCGATCTTCGTTATCGGTGATGAACCACAGGTAATTTTCACCGGTTTGCGCGACGATGCAGTTCTGCCGCCCCAGGTCGCAACCCTGTATGTCCACGAAGCAAGGCCAGCCGCTCCAGTAAGCAAAGAACTCCTCCGCAAGATCGTCGACCATCTCTCCCTTCAATATTCTCCCGAACACCATGGCCGCGCGTTGCAGGCATGCAAGCGATTGGCCCACAGGATCGTAGATGTCTAGAACGACGGTTCCCTTGGCAATGTAGCAAAGGCCGCCGTCCGCACCAAGGTGCGGGATCGCCTTTGGCAGCCCAGGCGGAATTTCGAGAAGCTGAATGCGAGGTAGGTCGAAGAAAGCGGGGTCGAGCTGGACCTCACACGGGCAACCTTTGTCTGCGTCGGGCGGGGTCAACGCACCTCGCAGCTTGAACCAGCCGTCATTCGTCTTGCCGACAAACTGGAAGCCTTGCTGCTTGAAGGCTTCAACCACGTCGGTGATCGCGGCGGCGCTGGTCATCCTGCCTTCGTTCGCCCGACCAACTCGCTCGGGCCAGCCAAGGCTGGCGTGGCGGCGATGGTTGCGGCAACGGATACCACCTTGACGCGATCCGGCTCATTCGGGAAGCGCGGGCCGAACTCGCCTTGCATCCAGATACAAGCTTGTGAAGGGCTGCCGGCATCAGTTGCCCCGCGCAACACCTTCTCCAATGTTTCGAACGCCTTTGCCGCTTCTTCAACAGACTCTCTGCCAAGTCGAGCCGTGAGCGACTCCGCCGCATCCACGGGGTTATTCACCCCTGCGCGCAGTCGGGCTGGCAAAGCCGCGACGACATCCAGCAACGCCAAATCGTCGCGCCGATCCCGCTTTTCGAACAGTGGGGCCGCAGCGGCCATTAACAGAATCGAGGCCGGCCCGCCGCTGGCCCACCTCCAATCGCGGAACGCCTTCAAGTAGCGAACCACGCGGCGGAACTGTTCACCCTTGACCTCCACTTCGCCCAAGAACCAATCCTTCACAGGTCTGGGATCGGATGCCATCCAGTTGCATTCACGGTGAGCCAAGAGCACCTTGTCAGAGGGCAGAGCCGTCCAAGCATCCCGCTCTGCCATGTTCACCGCCTCCGTCAGCGAGTCGTAGCCGTATCGCTCCATCGAGGCCTTCGCCAGCGTGACGAATTCTTGGTCAGGGATGGCATACAGCGGGATATCAATGTGGGCGTAGGCCGCAATGACGATCCGGATGCAAGTCGGCTTGTCGGAGACCAGCCTCCAGCACTTGTCTTCAACCAACGGCTTCAGGGCCTCCTCCGCAGCGGCAAAGAACACCGTTGTTGCCCTGCTGGGGCGCTTCGTCTGAGTAACGAAACTCAATGGGAGGTAGCAACCATCATCGACATCCGCCTGTTGGGGCCGTTGAGCCGGAGCGTTCAAGGTCTTGTACGCCCACGACCCTTGGGTGAAAAAGCGCGGCTGCGGCACGTCTTCCGTGTAGCCGCGCTCGTTCAGCACGCGCGGAATGCCGGTGCGCAAGCAGTTCCTGACATCATTTCGGGCGCTGGCGATGCAGGCGCGCTGTTCAGGCGACAGATCCAGTTCGCCATGCATGCATGTTTCGTCGTCAACGGTGGAGAAGAAAAGCGGGCTCAGATTCAGCATGCGGCCTCCGGGGCATTCTTATTGGGGCCGTGATAGAAGATGGGGGCGCCGGCCTGGTGCGCTCGAAACGGTTGAAAAAGAGGGTCTCCGAGCGCGCGTTGCGCTGCGTGGTTGCCACGATCCTTCAGCGTATTCGTCGCGCCGATGGAAACCCGGTCAAGCGCCTTCACGTCCTTGCTTTGATCAGGCGTGGCCTTGTCGTCGATCTGGAAGTAGTTGCGACCCAACGACTGGCGCAGCATGTAATCCACCGACGATTCCTGTGCCGAGATCACGAGGTCGAACAGCCCCCCGCGCCACTTGCCAAAGCCTCGGTCGAGACTGGCACCGCCGCGGACCGTCGCACCGATCGTCATCGTGCCGACCGACAGTACTCGAACCAGTGCGTTCTGGTTCGGCGCAAGGAACGTATTGACCTCGTGCAATCCGAACAGCCCAGGCGCATTGCCGACCAATCCACCATCAGCAAAGACGCCGCGGTCGTTGCGCGCCAACGGGAAGTACACCGGTGCGGCGGCGGTTGCCAGCGCCACGTCTACGATCTTCAGGCGGTGGTCCATCTCAAAGGTTGGATGGTGGGGAGTTTTGAAGAATTGGCCACGCCCCGTCGAGTAATTGACGGCGGGCACGAGAACCCGGTGCTTCAAGTTGCCGATCGTGGTGTCCTGGAAACGCTCGGTCAGCACTCCCCGCAAACCTGCCGAGTCGTGTTTCGCGGTCAGCCAGAAACCCAGAAGCCGCCGTGCAAGACTGCGGCAACCGAAAATGCGGGAGCCTTGCTTTTCGAACAGGGCCTTGAGTTCAATGGCCGGGATTTCCGCAGCCAGCCCCAAGGCCAGCATTCCGCCTGCGGATGTGCCGCAGATCAGGTCGAAGTGAGAGGCGATGGGGCGGCCCAGCACGACTTCGAGCTCGGCGAGAACAGTTGCTGTGTAAAGGCCGCGATAGCCGCCCCCTGACAGGGCGAGCACGTGGTAGGTGGGCACGCCCGTCATGGCATTCAGCCCTTCGGCGGGAAGGAGTCGTTGCCGTAGCTGTCCTTGTCACGGATGCGGCCATCCGGACGGTGGATGACCAGTTCGGACTGCTGGTTGCGTGCGATGTCCCGCCCCGCGTCGATGGCCTGCTGCTGCGTGTCATGCACGGAGGTTGCCCGCTGATTGCCGGCTCCCTTGACGGCCCAACCGTCCTGATGAGGAACTACATGCTGATTTTTGCCTGTCATGGCTAATTTCCTTAAGTTGAACCATCGAGAGCCCGGCCAGCCGGCCGAGTTGCCAATGACCACCCGCTGTAGCAAAATATGTTGCTCTTACAGACAACGGGCGAGCCAAGCCAAATCAACCGACTGGATTCTTGGAATCCGCATCTGTTGTCTGACTGGACAACAATGTATCAGAGTTGGTGCCAAGCTGCAAATGAGCTTGGCGCCGCAGAACGCAACTGCTGCGAGGACGGGCGCATATCGACGCTGGTCCGCAGCCGCAAGGAACGGAACGGATGTCACAAACAGGCCTGGGCGTCGCCCTCAAGACGCTGCGCGAGCGCAGAACTCTCTCGTTGCGCGAAATCGGTCAACTCTCTTCGGTAGATCATGCTTACGTCCACCGACTGGAGTCTGGCGAGAAGACAAACCCGTCACCTGACTTGGTCGAGAAACTGCTGAGGGTTCTCAAACCCGGCGAAAGAGACGCTGCACTTGTGGTGTGGCTTGCTGACCATGCTGAGGCCGACCCCCGCCTTGTCGAGTTCGTGCTGGCTGATCCTTCGATCAGCATCGACATCTTTTCGGCGGCAGCGGGAGTGAGGCATCGTGGCAATGTCAGGCCCGATCCTGCTACGCTGATTGCCCGGATACAGAGGGCATTTGAGGACGAGGACGACTGAACATGGATGAAGCGGATGTCAGGCAAAAAGCACGTGCCTTTGTGGCAAAGGTCGATGTGTCCGGCATCCGAGAGGACCTCACTCCCTATGTGATTGCGGCTGCCGCTAAGGTCAAGAAGGATGAGCTTGGCGAGGGTGAGTCTGGTTACACGATCACCAAGCCGAACGGAAAACATGTGATCACGGTGAATTCGCTGGAGACAAAGGAGCGCCAACGCTTCACCATCTGCCACGAGATCGCGCATATCGTTCTGGCCCTGGAGTCGAGCCACGATGAGGTTCCTTCCTGGTCCTATGCAAAGCGGCACCCCAACGAAATCGCCTGCGACACCTTCGCTGCTGAGTTGCTGATGCCTTATCAGCAGTGGCTGTCGCTTGTGCCCAAGGAAGAGCCCTCGCTGGAACTGATCCAGCACATGGCGGACTTGTTTAACACATCATTCCCTGCCGCGGCGTCACGGTTCGCGTCCCTCAGCGACATCCCGTGCGCCTTCGTCACGATGGAACGCGGTGCCGTGCGCTATGCGGCGCGCTCCACCAGCTTGCGGCAGGCTGGTGCTTGGATATCCCCCAGGTCGGCCATCCCTTTAGGCTCTGTAGCTCACCGCCTACGTTCTGCAGGCAGCAGTGCTGCTGACACGGATGAGGTTGCACAAGACATCTGGTTTGAAAACTGGGAAAAGGGGATCGACCTATGGGAGCTCTCCAAGCATTACGCACGTACGGATACCACGACGTCGCTGCTGTGGTTCGACAGTGAAGACCTGCCTGAGGTTGAAGTGAACCGCTTCGGTGTGCGCGTCGAGGACGATGGCGGGCTGGCTGAGCTCACGGGGCAACTACCCTGGCCAGGGCGAAGCAAGCGTCGCTAGCAGAGCAAGACCTCACCTCGCCACGTCCAACTGCTTGCTACTGTTTAGGTAGTTTGCAGGGCAAAGGCTTATCAGGCGAGCCGGTGCTTGAGATGCTCATCGAAGCTGTGGAACGCCGCTTCGGTTCGGTCGATGCAGTCCCGGCGGCCCATGCACTGGAGTTTCTGAGCGACAACGGCGGTGCTTACATCGCCGCTGAAACGAGGGCTCTCGCACGCGAGCTGGGCCTGAAACGCCCGTCTGCAGTCCGCAGAGATGTAATGGATGCCTCCCTGCCTGCGGGCAGCGCGATCATCACAGGAGCACATGAGATAGAACAGCGTAGCCGTAGTGCGAGCCCCC
>Ga0302347_1003315_pt1 | contig 14400 bp, 13 predicted proteins | sample PhyWR1_FD_202178 | JGI IMG/M metagenome (GOLD analysis project Ga0302347, IMG submission 202178) | Leaf surface microbial communities from wheat plants in UC Gill Tract Community Farm, Albany, California, United States - DLSL W.R1 (v2)... | ecosystem: Host-associated > Plants > Phyllosphere >...
CGGATTTTATCAATTTGAGTGGTTTTTTATTATATTTGGCGTTCAAAACAATTTAAAAATTTTATGGATATAAAAGACATTCAGAATCTTGTAAGATTTGTTGCAAAAGCAGGTGTTTCCGAGGTGAAATATAAAAATAAAGACTTCGAGATCTATATCAAAACCCCACTTGGTGGTGAACCTGTAAGCTATGTAACTCCACAAGTTGCTTACCAGACCCCTGTTTCTGCTCCTGTTGCAAATCCAGCTTCTGCTCCTGTTGAAAACTCTGATGCAGCTAGCTCTGCTGATGACAGCAAATATATTACGATCAAATCTCCAATGATCGGGACTTTCTACAGAAAACCATCTCCAGACAAAGATGTTTTCATTAATGTAGGAGATTCTGTAACAGAAGGAAAAGTAGTTTGCGTAATAGAAGCGATGAAGCTTTTCAACCAGATCGAGTCAGAAGTTAGCGGAAAAATTGTAAAAATATTGGTAGAGGATTCTTCTCCTGTAGAATATGACCAACCATTATTTTTAGTAGATCCATCTTAAGGGAATTTTAAATGAAAGATTATAAATTTTAGATGAAAATCGATTCGTTTAAAGTTAATTTAAAATTCAAAATTTAAAATTTAAAATTTCTAAAAGATGTTCAAAAAAATATTGATAGCAAATCGTGGCGAGATCGCAATGCGAATCTTGCGTACGGCAAAAGAAATGGGGATAAAGACCGTTGCAGTTTATTCTACAGCAGACAAAGACAGCCTTCACGTTCGTTTTGCAGACGAGGCAGTTTGTATTGGCCCTGCGATGAGCAAAGACTCATATCTTAAAATCCCTAACATTATTGCTGCTGCAGAAATCACCAATGCAGACGCAATCCATCCAGGTTATGGATTTCTTTCAGAGAATGCAAATTTCTCTAGAATCTGTGCAAAAAACGGAATCAAATTCATCGGAGCAACACCTGAGCAAATCGAAAAAATGGGTGACAAAGCCACAGCTAAAGCAACCATGAAAGAAGCCGGAATACCTTGCGTTCCCGGATCTGAAGGTTTGATCGATTCTTATGAAGATGCAAAAGCGACAGCAAAAGTGGTTGGTTATCCTGTGATGATCAAAGCGACTGCTGGTGGTGGTGGAAAAGGAATGAGGGCTGTTTGGAAAGAGGAAGATCTGAAAGAACATTGGGACTCTGCAATCCAGGAAGCTGTTGCGGCTTTTGGAAATGGCGGAATGTATATGGAAAAGCTGATCGAAGAGCCAAGACACATTGAGATCCAGATTGCTGGAGATCAATTTGGAAAAGCTTGTCACCTTTCTGAAAGAGATTGTTCTATCCAAAGAAGAAATCAAAAACTGATCGAGGAAACGCCTTCTCCTTTTATGACGGATGAACTTCGTGAAAAAATGGGAGCCGCAGCGGTAAAAGCTGCAGAATATATCGCTTACGAAGGTGTTGGAACCATCGAATTTTTGGTAGACAAGCACAGAAATTTCTACTTCATGGAAATGAATACCAGAATCCAAGTAGAACACCCTATCACTGAACAGGTTGTTGATTATGACTTGATTCGTGAGCAGATCTTACTGGCTTCCGGAACTCCAATCAGCGGAAAGAACTATTATCCAAAAATGCATGCCATCGAGTGCAGAATCAATGCTGAAGACCCTTACGCGGATTTCCGTCCTTCTCCAGGGAAAATTAAAGAACTTAATATTCCTGGTGGTCACGGTGTGAGAGTTGATACCCATGTTTATTCTGGATATACGATTCCATCCAATTATGATTCTATGATCGCAAAACTGATAGTTACAGCTCAAACAAGAGATGAAGCGATTGCAAAAATGAAGCGTGCTTTGGAAGAATTCTATATAGAAGGAGTAAAAACCACTATTCCTTTCCACAGACAATTATTGGAAAATGAGGATTTCCTGGCCGGAAATTACACAACCAAGTTTATGGAAGACTTTGTAATGGATAGAAATTTCGATAATCACATCTAGAAACATTATTAATAAATATAAAAATGCCTGACTATAAAAGTTAGGCATTTTTATTAGTTATTATTGAATTCAAATTTATTATTTTTGTTAAAAATAAAAGATATGTCAACAGCAGTTCGGGAAAAGAGTTCCCAATATTTCATCGACCTTGAAAATCAATACGGAGCGCACAATTATCATCCGCTTCCTGTGGTTTTGGAAAAAGGCGAAGGTGTTTTTGTTTGGGATGTTGAAGGTAAAAAATATTACGATTTTCTTTCTGCTTACTCTGCTGTAAACCAAGGGCATTCTCATCCTAAAATTGTAGACGCATTGGTAAATCAAGCTAAGAAATTAGCTTTAACCTCAAGAGCTTTTTACAATTCAAATCTTGGAGAATACGAAAAAAAAATCACTACTTTATTTGGATTTGACAAAGTTCTCCCTATGAATTCTGGTGCTGAAGCGGTAGAAACTGCTGTGAAATTGGCCAGAAAATGGAGTTATGAAGTCAAAGGAATATCCGAAAATGCCGCGAAAATAATTGTTTGCGAAAATAATTTCCACGGAAGAACAACAACGATTGTTTCTTTTTCCAATGACCCAGATGCCAACCAAAATTACGGACCTTTCACGCCAGGATTTGAAAAAATCCCTTATAATGACCTCAATGCTTTAGAAGAAATTCTAAAAAATGGTTCTCAGAATATTGCTGCCTTTTTGGTAGAACCGATCCAAGGTGAAGCTGGAGTTTATGTTCCAGATGAAAATTATTTAAAAAATGCTTTAGAGCTTTGTAAAAAATATAATGTCCTTTTCATTGCTGATGAAGTTCAAACCGGAATCGCAAGAACAGGAAAATTGATTGCTTGTCATCACGAAGATGTTCAGCCAGATATTTTGATTCTTGGAAAAGCACTTTCCGGTGGGATGTATCCTGTTTCTGCAGTCTTGGCCAATGATGAGATTATGAATGTCATCAAACCTGGGCAACACGGTTCAACTTTTGGTGGAAATCCAATTGCCTGCGCTGTGGCCGTTGCAGCTTTGGATGTCGTTGCAGATGAAAAACTATCTGAAAGAGCCGAAGAATTGGGGAAATTATTTCGTTCTGAGATTGAGAAATTAATTGAAAAAACAGATTTAATTACTAAAGTTAGGGGAAAGGGTTTGTTGAATGCGATTCTTATTAACGATACGCCAGACAGCAAAACAGCCTGGAATCTTTGTGTGCAACTGAAAGAAAACGGACTTTTGGCTAAACCAACGCACGGAAACATCATCAGATTGGCTCCTCCATTGGTTATTACAGAGGAACAATTATTGGACTGTGTTAAAATTATCGAAAAAACTATTTTGGAGTTCGGTAATTAGAATGAAGATATTAGTTATACAGAAAAAATTTATGGGTGACGTTCTCGTTACAAGTACAATTTTACCTTTGTTGAAACAAAAATTTCCAGATTGTGAAATCAGTTTTTTGGTGGAAGAAAAATATGCTCAGATTTTGCTTGAAAACCCTTATATCCATCGTTTTATTTTTTTCAAAGACAGCTTTTTGGAAACTTTGTCGGAAATAAAAAAACAGAAATTTGATATTGTCATTGACCTTTATTCCAAAATAGAGACAGGAGTTTTAACATTTTTTTCTGGAGCAAAAACAAAAATTGGCTTTTTCAAAAAATATACGCATTTTTTTTATAGCTCACCAGTAAAGCGAGCCACAAAACTAAAATCAAAAAACACAACATTTGGCATTGAACATCGATTACAAATGTTGGAACCTTTAGATATTAATTTTCAAGAAGTTTTTCCAAAAATTTATCTTTCTGAAAGAGAAATAGAGAATGCACAAAAAATACTTTCAAAAAACGGACTGTCTGCTAATGATAGTTTGATCATGCTGAGTACATTTGGCAGCTCAGAAGAGAAAACTTACCCTGTTGATTATATGGCAGAGGTTATTAATTACATTGCACATTACCAACCAAATGTAAAGCTACTGTGTAATTATATGCCTTTTCAAAAAGATTTATTTGAGGAACTATATCATAAAACCTCTGAAGAAGCAAAAAAAATCATCATCAAAAATTTTGAAACTAAAAATTTGAGAGAATTTGCAGCAGTAACGAGTCTTTGCAAATGTCTAATTGGTAATGAAGGCGGTGCGACCAATGTGAGTAAATCCTTGGGAATCCCTACTTTTACAATATTCTCACCTCAGATTCAATTAGTAGACTGGGCGTGGACAAGCAATACAAAAATGGACAGATTTTTGCATGTAAAGGATTTTGTTCCAAACTCAGAAAGTTATTCGGATTTGAAACCGAATTTTTTTGAACGTGAATTAAGAGAATTTTTGGACAACACCATATTGTAAGAACAGAACGGTAGAATGTACGGAGAAAAGAAAAACATACTTCTTATTACCTTTGATAATTGGGGTTATAATCAATACATCGCAAATGCATTGGAACAAAAATCGTATAATGTAAAACACGTTAACTTCCATAATTTTGAATATATTTATCCTGATTTTACACACAAAGCTTTCAATTTTGTCACAAAAAATCTGGGAATTATCAATCTGAAACATATCCATTATAATGAGATTATTATGGATGAGATTAAGTATTTCGATAATGTGGATACAGTGATCTATATCAAAGCCGATTTTTTATCCAAACAAACAATCGAAGCTATTAATCAAAAAGCTAAAAAATCTGTTCTTCTCATTAATGATTCGATCAGTAGATATCCGAATACAAAGAACATTCTTGATTTATTTGATAAAGTTTTTTCTTTTGAAAAGAAAGATTGTGAAAAATATGATTTGATCTTCAAACCGAATTTCATTTATAAAACGATTGATACGGTAACAACACATTTTAAATATAAGGTTTTCAATATCAGCTCTTATGACAAAAGATTTCCGGCAATCAAAAAAATTGCAGAATCTTTGTACAAACTCAAACTCAAGAGTAAAATCATTATCTTCTCTTCCAAGGAAAACACCGACCCTTATTTGGAATTTTCAAAATGCACCCTGTCTATTTCTGATATCAATAGAATGATGGAGGAATCGGAAATGATCCTTGATGTCAATAGAAATCAGCAAGAAGGTTTGAGTTTCCGTGTGTTTGAGAGTTTGGGACTAAAGAAAAAATTGATCACCACCAATCCAGATATTATGACTTATGATTTTTACAATCCGGAAAACATATTCGTAATTGAAGATATTGAGAATATAGAAATCCCACAATCTTTTTTGAAAAAGCCTTACACAGATATTCCCCAGGACATTTTGGATAAATATCTTGTAGAAAACTGGGTAGATGATCTGGTTAAATAAGCTATTGTAATTTTCAAAATTAAGTGATATTATAGCTGATAAATTGATGATTGTTTTTATTGTCAATTATCATCAATTCATGGTTCAATGATATCGTATAAAAAAACATCAAAAATCATCATCTTTTGTCCCCCTAAAAAATTTACAGGTGGACCAGAAGCATTACATCAGTTATCTAATCAATTGATTGAGTTAGGTCTTGGAAATGTTTATATGCGTTATACACCTAAACGACCAAACGCCAAAGCAAAAAACTATAACATATATAAAACTAAAGAAATTTCCTTTGTAGAAGACAACCCAGGCAACATTTTGATCATCCCAGAATCTATGACTTTTCTGGTGAAAAAATATCCTAAAAGTCAAAAAATCATTTGGTGGCTAAGTGTAGATTTTTATAAGATCCTGATGGATCACAGAATCCGAAAGCAAAGTTTTTTCACAAAGTTTTTTTATAAACAAGATGACAAAGAATATCATTTCGAATTGTTTCCGAATGTTTTTCATTGGGCACAGTCTTTTAGGTCTAGTTTGTATTTGAAGAATCATAAAGTTCCGGAGAGTCAGATAGATTTTGTTTGCGACTATATCAATCCGAGTTTTTTAAAAAATCATCAGCCGATTCAAAAAAACTTTTCAAATAAAAACATTTTATACAATCCTAAAAAAGGAAAAAAAGAAATTGCAGAATTAATCAAAAGTTCTCCGAAACTTACCTGGATTCCCATACAAAATATGAATGCTGAAGAGATAAAAAATCTGATGGCAAAGTCTCTGTTATATGTCGATTTTGGAGAAAACCCAGGCAGAGACAAAATGTTGAGAGAAGCTGTTTCCCAAGATTGCTGTATTATTTCTGGTAAAAATGGTTCTTCCGCTTATTATGAAGACCTTATGATTCTCGATCAATATAAATTTGATTTTAGTAATGATAATATCCCTAAGATTTTAATCAAAATAAAAGATGTTCTAGAGAATTATCATGAGCATATTCCTCATTTTAAAATTTATAAGGATAAAGTTTTGAATGAAGAAGTTGATTTCAAAAAAAAATTAAAAGAATTTTTTTTATAAAAAATTGCCATGAGTGAAAAAAAGCAAAAATTTGGAGTAAATATGTCTGGTCTTTTCAACGCCGAAATTGGTTTTGGAGAAGCTATCCGTAATAATCTTAAAGCATTAGAAAAAGTAGGAATTCCGGCAAAACCCATCAACTTCAACATGCAACTCAATCACAGGCTCAACGATAGTTCTGTGGCTTTTGAAGACAACATAAATGATTATCCTATCAATATCGTTCATGTTAATATGGATACTATTTGGAGTTTTTTAAAAGAAAAATCTTCTGATTTTTTTAAAAACAAGTACAACATCGGTTATTGGGCTTGGGAAATGGAAGAATTCCCAGATGAGTATGTGGAATATTTCAAATATTATGATGAAATATGGACATGCTCAAAATATTGTCTTGATTCTATGTCTCTAAAATCAGATATTCCTGTTATTAACATTCCTCATGCAATTGATATCAATGAAAAGGATATAAATGAAAACTTTGATACCCGTCTTACCAGTGAATGTTATCATTTTCTCTTTGTTTTTGACTATAATAGCCTCATTGAGCGCAAGAATACATTAGCAGTCATAGACGCTTATGAAAAAGCTTTTGGTAAAGACAATGAAAGGGTAAAACTTGTTCTCAAAACTTCTGTTCCTGGAAGTCATCTTTCAATGGCTAGAAGCCAGGTAAAAACAAGAATAGCCAACAACAATAATATTATTTATAAAGAAGAAATGCTGAGAAGAAATGACCTGCTTGCTTTAATGAACAAAGCAGACTGTTACATTTCCTTGCATCGTTCGGAAGGTTTCGGGCTCACAATGGCAGAAGCAATGGCTCTCGGTAAACCTGTTATTGCAACAGGATATTCTGGTAATCTCGACTTCATGAATATCAATAATTCCTTTTTGGTGAAATACAAAATGATAAAGCACGAGTATGATTTAAGTGTTTTGCCGAAAAACAATTACTGGTCTGATCCTGATACTGATCATGCAGCAGAATTGATGAAATTGGTGTACGAAAACCCCGGGATGGCGAAATCAATTGGGGAAAAAGCAAAAGAAGATATTCAAAATTATTTTTCTTTGGATGCTATTGGAATCAAAATGAAAAAAAGGCTGGACATTATTGAAAATATAATACTCCCAGAAAGAGATGATAATGAGGCTAAAAATAATTTGATCAAACTGTTGAGTGAAAATAAAATTCTTCAAAAGCAAGTAACTTACCTGGAAAAGGCATTCTACAATCGTGCAAGAAAAAAAGTAAACGAATTTCTAAAAAAAATAAAAGGCAGAAAATAAATCTGAATCTTTATTATATCAACTAATGGGAGATAAAATTGCAATCGTAGTCCAGAGATATGGCTTGGAGATTAATGGAGGTGCGGAATTACATGCTCGTCTAATTGCTGAAAAACTGAACCAGAATTATGATGTAGAAATTATTACAACCTGTGCAATAGAATATGAGTTTTGGGATAACCATTATCCTGCAGGGACTGACATTATCAATGATATTAAAGTTAGAAGATTTCTGACAGAAAAAAAGGACTTAAGGAAGTTTCAAAAATTAAGCAAAATCATCTATAATCGTTTCAAATACAATCATAGACAATTAAATTTCTTTAATTTTCCCTACTTATTTTTCAAAAGGAGAAAGTATAATAAAATGTCCGTTGATTTTAACAAATGGCTGGAAGTTCAAGGACCCTACTCCAAGGATCTCATTAGTTTTATACAATCTCACAAGGACAATTATCAATCCTTTATATTCTTTACCTATCTTTATCACCCTACCAATATTGGCATCAAAGAAGTAGCACAAAAAAGCATACTTATTCCAACTGCTCATGATGAACCTCCGTTTTATTTGTCAGGTTATGGAACATTATTTTCTTTGCCAAAATTCATCATGTATAATATGGATTCTGAGAAAAACCTGGTAGAGAGTGTTTATCCTCAAGCAAAAAAAATAGCATCGGAAATTGCAGGTATTGGATTTGATAAAATCGCTCCGACTGACCTTGACATTAAACTAGATAAAAAATATTTCATCTATATCGGCAGGATGGAGGATTCCAAAGGTTGTAATATTTTGCTCGAATATTTTAGTCGGTACATTAATGAATTGGATGCTGACGTAGAATTAATATTCATCGGTCAAAATGTACAACATTACAAAGAATCAAAAAATGTTCGATTTTTGGGTTTTATCGGTGAAAATATCAAAAATTTCTATTTGAGTAATGCTGAAGCATTGATAATTCCATCTCTATATGAAAGCCTATCTATGGTAACACTGGAGGCGATGCAAATTGGAAAACCAGTAATCGCAAACAAAAAATGTGACGTCTTGAAAAATCACATCGAACAAAGCAAAGCCGGCTTTTTATTTGAAAATTATAATGATTTCCGAACTGTTCTTGAAAGAACATTAAGTCTAAGTACTTCTGAAAAAAACAAAATCGCACATAATGGTACTCAATATGTGAAAAATAATTACGATTGGGAGATAATTATGGAGAAATTCTATAAGGCAATAGATTACGTAGTGAAATCACAATAGAAAATTAGCTCAACGTATCATAGAAATCATTCTGTCTCTCCTGCTTTTCTATTTGTTTAATATGCAGAAGACAGAAATCATAATTTTCTGAAGGCAAAACCTTTGTCTTAGAAAAATTGACCAAGGCTTCATGAACCTTATTTTGCCACTTTATCCCTTTGTTAAGTTTAAATAATCTGGTCTGATAATCTGGGTAATTGATGTAATTATCTTGATTCACTTTCCAATTCCATCTCTCAACATGCTCATTTTCAATACCATTTACAATATTAATTCTCGGAATCAGAAAACAGTCTGACTTTAGATTACCTGCGATATAAAGTTTTATATTTTTAATCAAGGATTCTTTAGGAAGCTCATCTGCATCTATTTGAAAAAGATATTTTTTCGAGGAATTCTTTATCAAATTATTTTTAAACGTAGCAAAGTCGCCATTTAGGCGTGCCGTTATTCTTAAAATTTTGTTGCCATAAGATTTTAGAATATTTGTCACATCAACATCCTCATTGGTAACATCTTGTAGCACAAGGATTTCGTCGTTTTTATCAATTAGAGCAATTAAAGTATCGAGAAGTTTGGTTATTTCTTCCTTTTCATTGTTAACTGTAATTCCGTAAGTAATGGTAGGCTTAACAAAAAATTCCAAAATCCGCTTTATCATACTTTACTTCTTTACTATCAAATTCCGCTCTAGTCTATCTCCTACCTCAATTGTAATAATAGGCTTATAACTTTTGAATATTTTTTGAAAAATCACTTTTAATCCAGACAATTTATATTCTTTCCATTGGACCTTTTGCGTAATTATATCTGATAGATTATTTAATATTTTTTCTGTCTTTGTATTGACCTTGTTTCCGTCGATTCTAACAAGCACATCATGTTTTTTAAAATTAATGATATCTTTGATTCTGTCATCTAATGATAATAATGTATTGGATTGTTCTTTCTCCAAATAATCTTTGAAATCAAAATCAACATAAGTTACTGTTGCCAAAGGCTCTATTTCAGAAAGTATCTCTGGCGTTCCATTTTTGAGAACAATTCCAATATCATACTTAGCCCTCGCATTTGAATAATTATAAAATCCCCACTTTCTGACGAAATTTCTTTGGGAATTATTTTCTATCTGTTTTGTCTTATTCTTAAATTCCTCAGAAAACCTAGAAGTTTTGCTGACAAAATGGTAAGTCACAGCGTTAGGATTAACAAACATCCTTTCGCCTGCGAGTTTCAATCTCAAAATCAAATCATCATCTTCACAAAACATAGGTGAAAATAATGGATCCAAACCTCCAATATTTGTAATTATCTCTTTTCGACAAGCGAGAAAAAAACTAACATTATCGGTAAATTCTCCATTCTTATTTTTTTGGTTCTCTTCATAATCATAAAAAGCAGCATAATCAAATGTTTCAAAAGAATCACCAAAATCTTTGACTTCTTTCCACAATCTTTCGTCTTTGCCAAAGATAGGAGGCTCTATGGTTTTGTAATACACTAATTTATGTTTTTTGAGTGCCTCCGAAATTGAATTTAAAAAATTATTCCCCAAAACCATATCGTTATGCAAAAAACAAACATAGTCCTTGGTTGATATTTCTATCGCTTTATTATAAGTATCAGAAAGACTTTTGCTTTCCTTAGAATGAAAAACTTTGAGATCATCATCTTGTAAAGAGTCTAGCCACTCATTGGTCCCATCTATACTATCATAGCTTACAAATACGATTTCCACATCAGGATAAAACAAACGAGTATTCTCATAAAACTTCTGAGAATACTCTAAATTATTTTTTAATCCTACGAGAAATGATATGTTGTCCATTTACTTACTACTCTCTATCATACTCATCCTCCAGTCTCACGATATCATCCTCACCAAAGTAAGTCCCTGTCTGTACTTCTATGAAAACAACAGGCTTATCTGTAAGATTCATAATTCTATGTTTTGCCCCTAATGGTATGAAAATGCTTTGTCCATAGACCAAAGGAATTTCCTCTCCGTCTAGAACGATTGTTGCGTTACCTTCGATGATTGTCCACTGCTCCTGTCTTTTATAATGAAACTGGTAAGATAATTTCTGACCCGGATTGACTTCGATCCGTTTCAATTTATAATGTGGCTCATCTGCCAACACAAAATATTTTCCCCAAGGTCTTTCGCCTATTTCTAACATCGTTTTTATTTTAATTAACAAAAGTAGCATTTCGAAAAAGATTAACCAAATTCAAAAGGCAAAACGCTCAGAATTTCTTAATTTTGCACCACAATTTTTTAGTCATTCTGATGGCTTTTAAAAATCTATTGAATATGAAAAAAGTAAGAGTGCGATTTGCACCCAGCCCAACAGGCGCTTTACACTTAGGCGGCGTACGAACGGCGTTATATGATTATCTATTTGCCAAAAACCAAGGCGGCGAATTCGTTCTTAGAATAGAAGATACGGACACCGCAAGATATGTAGAAGGCGCAGAAGACTACATCATGAACTCTCTGGAATGGTGCGGAATCGTCCCTGACGAAAGCCCAAGAGTTGGCGGACCTTATGCGCCTTACAGACAGTCTGAAAGAAGGGACATCTACGACAGATATAAAGAGCAGATTCTAAAGACCGATTACGCTTATTTAGCTTTTGACACGCCTGAAGAATTGGATGCAATCCGCAAAGATTTCGAAGCTAGAGGCGATGTTTTTGCATATAATCATCGGACAAGACAACAACTAAGAAATAGCATTTCACTTTCTACGGAAGAAGTTCAGAAATTGCTGGACGCAAGCGTCCCTTATGTGATTCGTTTCAAAATGCCGGTTGACAGAACTTTGAATCTTCAGGATATTATCAGAGGTAATTTTTCCGTGAACACCAATACTTTGGATGACAAGGTTTTGATTAAAAATGACGGAATGCCAACTTATCATTTCGCCAATGTGGTTGATGATTTCGAAATGAAGATCTCTCATGTGATCCGTGGTGAAGAATGGTTGCCATCTATGCCTTTGCACGTTTTATTGTATGAAGCAATGAATTGGGAAGCTCCGGAATTTGCTCACCTATCATTGATTCTAAAACCTGAAGGCAAAGGAAAATTAAGTAAGAGAGACGGCGCAAAATTCGGTTTTCCGGTTTTTCCGATGAATTTTAAAGATCCTGACAGTGACGAGATCTGGAAAGGTTATAAAGAATCTGGATATTTTCCGGAAGCTTTCATTAATATGACGGCATTATTAGGCTGGACCCCAGCTAACGATAAGGAAATAGTTTCCATGTCCGAAATGATAGCTGAATTTGATCTCCATAAAGTTCATAAGGCTGGCGCAAGATTCGATCCGCAGAAAGCAAAATGGTTCAATCAGGAATATTTGAAACTTAAAACTAATGAGGACGTTTTAATTTTATTGAAAGAAGTTGAGGACGTTAAAGCGTTGAATCTTTCTGATGCCAAATTATTGAAAATCGTTTCATTGATGAAAGAAAGAGCAACATTCGTCATTGATATTTACAACGATGGAAAATTCTTCTTCGAAGCTCCGATTTCTTACGACGAAAAAGCATTGAAAAAAGCTTGGAATGATACAACTTCAGCCATTTTGAAAGACTTTGCCGCTAAATTGGAAACTTCAGAATTTGATTCTGAAATTTTGAAAGAAGCGATCCATCATTTTGCGGAAGAACATTCTTTGGGGATGGGAAAAGTAATGATGCCACTTCGTCTAGCTTTGGTTGGCGAACTGAAAGGTCCTGATGTTCCGGACATTATGAACATTATTGGAAAAGAAGAAACTTTAAAAAGGATAGAAAAAGCAATTAGCTCAAATTAATTATTCAACACTTCGACAAGCTCAGTGTGACAATAAGAACATTCGCATTGTCAGTCTGAGGCTCTCGAAGACTTTTATTAATATTAAAACCCAATTCAAAAAAAAACATTATTTTTGAGGGTTTAATCCAAACAAAACATGGAATATTTAGAATTTGAACAACCTGTAAAGGAATTGATAGATCAATACGAAAAATGTGTGCAACTAGGTACAGAAAGCGGCATTGATGTGGATGAATCCTGCAAAAAGATCAAAACCAAAATAGAAGAAACTAAGAAAAAAATATACGGAAACCTGACGCCTTGGCAAAAGGTTCAGCTTTCCAGACATCCGGACAGGCCTTACACACTTGATTATATCAACGGTTTGGCAGATGCGGGAAGTTTTGTGGAACTACACGGCGATAGAAACTTCGGGGATGATCCAGCTATGATCGGCGGAATTGCCAGCATCAGCGGAAACACGGTAATGCTGATTGGAACCCAAAAAGGAAGGACTACCAAAGAACGCCAGCACAGACGTTTCGGAATGTCGAATCCCGAAGGTTACAGAAAGGCTTTGCGTCTCATGAAGTTGGCAGAGAAATTCAACATTCCGGTTGTGACTTTGATCGATACACCAGGCGCTTATCCTGGATTGGAAGCTGAGGAACGCGGACAAGGTGAAGCAATTGCAAGAAACATCTTCGAAATGTGTTCTCTCAAAGTGCCAATCATCACCATCATCATTGGTGAAGGTGCAAGTGGTGGCGCATTAGGAATTGGTGTTGGAAACAAGGTCTATATGATGGAAAACACTTGGTACTCTGTGATCTCTCCGGAAAACTGTTCGGCAATCCTTTGGAGAAGCTGGGAATACAAAGAAACTGCTGCGACGACAATGAAACTGACAGCAGATGATATGCTGAAACAGGAATTGATCGACGGCATCATTCCAGAGCCATTAGGAGGCGCACATTATGATGCTGCGACTACTTTTGAGAATGTAAAGAAAGTGTTGTTAAAAGATATCAAAACATTATCTAAACAGGCTCCTGAGAAATTGGTGAACGATCGTCAGGAGAAATTCATTGCTATGGGAGAATTCAAAGGATAAAATTTTGCTCTTGGCAATTCGCGTTTAGCTTTTGGCTTAGCTACTTTAAGTTTAATAAAATATAACCTTTTCAGAGTTTGAAACTTTGAAAAGGTTTTTTGTTTGTATCTGATGACAAGCTTATTTTATATTGAATCTGCAGCCCGACTTTGGTGAGCTCATTTTTTGCATTGGGAAGCTTTGGCAAAAAATAGCGGGAACGGAAACCAGAAAAGCTGACCAAATTATTTACAAAAAAAAGCGATTCAATCAATTGAACCGCTTTTATATTGTAGAAAACCTCTAATTATTCAGCATCGAAATCAGCATCTGCGTCCGCAGAAACTTTTTCGCCTTCTTCTTTAGATTTTTCTTTGTCTGCTTTTCTTTGAGATAAACCTTCTTTGATAGATTCTGAAACTACGCTCAACAACATATCAATAGATTTGGAAGCATCATCATTTCCTGGGATTACGAAATCCACTTTTCTTGGATCTGAGTTAGTATCTACGATACCGAAAACTGGGATACCCAATTTTTTTGCTT
>Ga0302347_1003318_pt1 | contig 14390 bp, 11 predicted proteins | sample PhyWR1_FD_202178 | JGI IMG/M metagenome (GOLD analysis project Ga0302347, IMG submission 202178) | Leaf surface microbial communities from wheat plants in UC Gill Tract Community Farm, Albany, California, United States - DLSL W.R1 (v2)... | ecosystem: Host-associated > Plants > Phyllosphere >...
TTACAGTTTCTTCATAAATATAATTGGTTCCTGCAATTCGTGGGATCCCATTCAGACCACCAATACCCGGATAATCAACTTTAGTCGTTCCACTTACTCCACCAAAACGGATCTTATAAGTTCCAGGTGCAACATTCGTAAATTTGACTATGCTAGATCCATAAGCGGTCAGTGTACTTACTAATGTTTCCGTGCCATCTGTGTTTATTCGATATAAAGATCTTGTATCTCTGTCAATTGGAGAAATGGTATGTGTAATATCCACATTGCCATTGGTATATGCACAACCCGTCATCACCGTGCTAGTCGTACTATTTAATAGACAACTGGTTTTAACTGTTGCGTCAAAAGTGTTTGTCCTCCCGCAAGCGTCTGTGTAGGTAATATTATAGATACCTTCCGCAAATTGTTTGGGTCTTTCTGTAAGACCGTCACTCAGAGGACTATTTATATTGATATTGGAGCCTAATTGATAACCACTCATTTGCTGATTATAGGTATAAATCTGAGGGTAAGTAAGTGGAACAGTGACCGTGGTTTCTCCAAGGGTGGAGACCCAATTGGCCGGGCCGCTGTTAATTTTAAAGGTAATGGGAAATGTCTTTAAATCATACGTAGGTAATGCAATGTCGATTATACCGGCATCATCTATAAACGGAGAATAATTAGCGACCCCTGGGCAAACACCCTGATATGCAACCGCATTTACCGGCGCAGCAACGTTTAAGTTCTCTACCACCTGCTTTCCGCACGCATCTGTATATGTTATTGTATAAGCGACACCGTACTTCAACCCTGTATAAACGTAATTGTTATATGGCCAAGCCTGTGTAGGTGGAAAAGTGAAAACAAAAGGATTACCATTAATGTCTAGTGCAGTGGCTGTTGGATTAGCAGTTTCCACAATATTTCCAGTGTAACCAGCGGTTCCATACATCAATGTTCTCAAAATGCCATAACCAATTACACACGGGTTAACTGTAGATTGCACCGTATAATTTGCGCCTCCGGCCCCTCCTATTTCAAGTGTAGTGGGAGGTAATGCAATGACTCTCGTCGCCTCGGCACGGTTACATAGATTACTGGTTAAGTGTACGGTTATCGGCCCGCCATTAAAAAATGAAAACGGAACTTCAAATAATCTATTTTCGGCATAATAGGAGGAATTATAAGTCCGTACAGTTGTCAAAATATTATTTACAGGAACATAGGTAGCACCAAGGTTGTTGGTAAAATAAAAATTAAGTAACTGACCTGTTTCGTTTCTGGCAAAGCTTACATCAATGACATAAGTGTCGCCACAGATTCCGTTTCTGGTTACTCTATTTATTACAGAAGAGCCACTTAAACTAAATTCAGGATTAGCCGGCTGACTGATAGTAACAGTTTTATCAGCACTATTCCCGCCACATTGATCAATAATATCAACAACATACGTACCCGCCGGCAAATTTGGGATTTGAAATGTAGAGCCTAAAGGTATTGGATAAGGAATTGGATAGTTGGGGTCAATCCCACCGCCTATCCCAGTTAAAATTCTGGCAGAATACGATCTGTTTGCGTCGGGACTTGTGCTGCTTGAGCTCGTAATCCCGGAAATATTAATATATCCATCCGTTCCTCCATTACAGGTGGGATTCCAACCCTGAAGTGTAAAACCGTCATCCGGTCTTATTGAATTATTGGTGCATTGCGCGTTAACTCCTGCACCTGCGACTGCAAGCAAGGGAATTAGTAATAAAGTAAATATCTTTTTCATCATTTTATGTGTTTTAATATGTTTCCGATTGTTATAAGTTAAATGCCGTTATCGTGGAGGTAAGTAATACAAGGCTGAAGAGGTATATACTTTGCCAACCAGTATTTCGTCATTATTCTTTTGTCCAGTAAAAATCAATTCCGAACATCTTTACGTCTGGTAATTTTCAGCGACAGAAAATTTAATTCATGAAGTAGGCTGATGCCATTTTTGGAAGCTAAGGTGAAGCTAACAGGCTCGCGGTAATGCCTCGAGAAATTCCATCTGATCAGGTAGCGTAGGTAGCTTGAGATTTTGTCGCAAAGAGAACTCTTTGCAGGTAAATGGTACATTTTCATCAACTGTGTTTTTATGTTTTATTGAATGCAAATTTTATCTTTTTTTCGACTATAAAGAACATTAAACACTAGACAACTTATAAATTCAGTCCCCACTCTATTCAAATAATTAATTATCAATAGCTTAAAATAAAAAGAGCATCAACTAAAGTCTGATATTGCCGCCTATTTTATTAAATAACTTACTAGAATATTGGTTTTAACTTATAAGATTAAGGTTTGCACAAGTTTAAAAAATTTACTTTTTTGAAATAAAAAAAAATTTATCTACTTTAGACAAAATATCCATAATTTATTATAATCACAAAGAGTGTATTTAATTCCTACTATTTTTTATATAAAAAACATTTATCCAGTAAAAAAAAAGACCTGTTGTTGTGGAGAACTATATTAACAATACACACCATCTTGAGAAAAAATTTGGACGGCTATTTTTTTTGTCGGTAGCTACCGTTTTCGCATTTTTTATTCTGCTTCGCTTTCTTGTGAAAAACAGCGGCGTGGTTGTTCCTGTAGGAATCCTTTTTTTCGGATTTTTTATTACCGTTTATACCGCTTACCTACTGTCAAAAACAAACTATGACTTTACCAAACTTTACCGAATTCTAACAGCTTTTCTGGCTATTTTCATTTGTTATGTGAGTTTGCTGATCTCCGATATTTCCAGAGCAATACAGTTCTTATTTGTGCCTTTAGTTCTTATGATTATGCTCACTTCCAAATTCAGTAAAACCGTTTTGTGGAGTATTATCTTTTTATTATTCAGTATGTTAAGCTCCAAAATTGCAGCTTATTTTCAGATTGGGATCCGCAAAGATTTTTTCAAGAATAAGCCGGAAACATTATTATTTCAGGAATATATTGTAATCACTATTTCCTCATATTTTTCATTTCTTATTATTTATTACCATAATGAATTTTCAAAATTCGAAAAAAGAGAACAGGAAATAATTACGGAAAATGCACCCGAAGACGTTGTTACCATTCAAACTGATATCTACAGTACAATAGATATCAATATCAAAACTGAGCCTGCGGATAAAGATCAGATCCTCTACAGCAGAATTATTCTCTATTTTGAAGAAGAAAAACCTTACCAAAAAGCAGATTTTAATATCCGGAAACTTGCCGAATCCTTAGATTCAAACAGCACTTACGTCTCGAGGGCGCTGAACAAAATCGGAAACAAAAAATTCAACCAACTGGTAAATGACTACAGAATAAACCAGGTGAAGGCAGAAATAGCGAATAACCTGCATCAGAAATTTACGCTGGAACACATCTATACCAGCGCAGGATTCTCCCAGCAGTCTACATTCAACAGAATTTTCAAAGAAACACAGGCTCTACACCATCAGAATACATTGATAACATCCAGCAAATCAGATAAAAACAAGGCTGGTTATCAAACTGCTTGCTAATATTCAAAACTTTCCGCTGCCGTTTTTTTCTCTTCTCAGCCGTTTGATTATATTTGCGACACTTACAATTTTATGGCAATCAATCTTAATATTAAAAACGAAACGGGAAAACTGAAATCTGTAGTTCTTGGCCAGCCAAAGTCCAACGGGCCGGTTCCTACGCTTGCGGAGAGCTATGATGCAAAGTCATACCACACTATAGAGAATAACAATTATCCTACCGAGGAAGCTGTTAATTCAGAAATGACAGCATTTGAAAAAGTCCTGAAAAAATATGATGTGGAAGTTTTCCGTCCGAAGATTATCAAAGATTACAATCAGGTTTTTGCCCGTGATGTTGCTTTTGTGATAGAAGACAAAATGATCATCTCCAACATCATTCCCGATCGTGCAGATGAGCAGGAAGCCTACAGACATATCATTGATAAAGTATCCTGGAGAAACGTCATCAATCTTCCGGAAAAAGCCCATATAGAAGGCGGTGATGTCATCGTATGGGATGAATTTCTGTTCATCGGGACCAGCTATCATCCGGATTACAGGAACTTCAAAACTGCCAGAACCAATGAGTATGCTATTGAAATACTCAAGGAATATTTCCCTAAAAAGAGAATTATAGATCTGGATCTCAAGAAAAGTGACACCAAACCTTACGAAGGTATTCTGCATCTGGACTGCACTTTCAACCCGATTGGGAAGGACAAATGTGTAATCTATAAAAACGGTTTTGTAGATGAAGATGATTACCAGCTGGTGGTAGATATTTTTGGCGAAGAAAACTGCTTCAACGTCAATGATGAAGAGATGTTCCAAATGTTCCCCAATGTGTTTTCCCTCGCGCCGGACGTGGTGGTTTCTGACCAGGCGTTTACCAGAATGAATGACCATTTCCGCAACGAATGGGGAATTACCGTAGAAGAAATCCCGTACCGCGAGATTTCCAAAATGGGCGGACTTTTGAGATGCTCTACGCTTCCTTTAGTTAGAGAATAATTGTTGGAGGGTTTTAGAGTCACAGAGTTTTAGGATGAAGCAAGTATTGATATTTTTTTTATTTTAGTTAAAAATACAAGTATGTCAATTATCAAATTTCATCAGGATTTGAAAGTTTATCAGAAATCCTTCGATGTAGCAATGGAAATTTATGAATTTTCAAAAAACCTTCCAAAAGAAGAACGCTTCTCACTCACCGACCAAATCCGAAGGTCTTCTCGCTCAGTTTCGGCAAATATTAGCGAAGCCTGGGGCAAAAGGAAATATGAAAAATCATTTGTAGCAAAACTCACAGATTCTGAAAGCGAAGCTAGAGAAACCCAAACTTGGTTACAGTTTTCTTTAGCTTGTAAATATATGACCGAAGAACAATTTAATAATTTAAATACCAAGTGCAACGAAATAATTGGAATGTTGGTTGTGATGATGAATAATTCCGACAAATGGTGTTCTTTCAATCCCAATAAAAATAATAACAATGAACGATAATTCTCAAATTCTAAATCCCTCCGACTCTAAAACCCAAACCACAGATACAGTTCTAATGATAGAGCCTATTGCTTTTGGCTACAACGAGCAAACGGCAGTTAATAATTATTTTCAGGTCCACCAGGAAGGCAACGTACAGGGAAAAGCTCTGGAAGAATTCAACTCTTTTGTGGACAAGTTGAGATCAAAAGACATCAACGTCATTACTGTAAAAGATACCATCGATCCTAAAACACCCGATTCTATTTTCCCCAACAACTGGGTCAGCTTTCATCAGGACGGTAAAGTTGTGCTTTACCCGATGTTTGCAGAAAACCGCAGATCGGAAAGACGAAGTGACATTATCGATAAGATCAAAGAACAGTTTAAAGTAGATGAGATCATCGATTATTCCGAAATCGAAAAAGCCAATATCTATCTGGAAGGCACCGGAAGTATGATCTTCGACCACGAGAATAAGATTGCCTACGGTTCCGTATCACTAAGATTAGACGAAAAACTTTTCAGGAAATTCTGCAGCGAGTTTGGATACAAACCTGTTGTTTTCCATTCCTATCAGACTGCTGCAGGCGAAAGACTTCCCATTTATCATACCAATGTGATGATGTGCGTTGCAGACCGTTTTGTGGTTATATGTCTGGATTGCATCGATAATGAAGCTGAAAGAGAAGTCGTTTTACAGTCTATCAAAAGTTCGGGGAAAGAGCTGATAGAGATCTCCGAAAATCAAATGCAGAATTTTGCAGGCAATATGCTTCAGGTTCAGAACAATGACGGCAAAAAATTTCTGGTGATGAGCCAAAGCGCGTACAAATCTTTAAATTCTGACCAGGTTGCCGCAATAGAAAAATACTGTGAAATCATCTATTCAGATTTGGAAACCATAGAGACCAACGGCGGTGGAAGTGCCAGATGTATGCTGGCAGAAATCTTTCTTCCTAAGAGATAAAACGAACAAAGCTGAAATTACCTGCAGCTTTTTTATTTTTCTATTGTAAATATTACAAAAAAACAGGATATTGCTGTCATTATTTAGCACGAATGAATTTAGAAACTTATAGCGAAGGATCCCACATTTTATTAACGCTAAAAGTGAGTGACGTCAACCTGCTGCTAGATTATGATTCGTTCATCAGAAATGTGAAAGAAATACTGGTGGCAAATGATACAGAAGTGGTTGGCGAGACGCACCATATATTCTCAAACGGCAGTTTTACCTCAGCCGTCATACTCAAAGAATCTCATCTCTGCATCCATACGTGGCCAGAGTTTTCACAATTGACCTTTGATATTCTGCTGTGTAACTATTTTGGGGATAATTCTCAAAAGACTGAAAACATTGCAAATGCAGTGACGGAATATTTCGCGGGACAGATCATCAATGAACATAAAATCAAAAGATGATGGTTTACACTTGTCCAAGTTGCAAAAAAGAAAAAACTTTAGACCTCGACTTTAAGGTTGACAGCTACATCTGTGATGCCTGCTCTATGCTAAGCGAGCATGGAAAAATCATTAAAACAGTAAAAAAACCTACCGAAAATGTGGTGCTGGATGTGGGTAAAAAAGGTAAAATTGATGACGTAGAATATACCGTTGTAGCCATTGTAGTCAAAAAATACGGAGAATCTGTCTATTGGCGGGAATATTATCTGAAGGACAAAGACCTGAATGATGCCTTCCTGAGCGAGAGCAGCGGACACTGGGTTTTTATGCAGCCTAAAGAAATGCCTGAGAAAGAATTTAAATTCCACGCAGAATTTGAGGGCAAAAAATACCGCTGGTACGAGTCTACACCAAACAGCATACACGCGGCAACAGGTTTCTTTGAGGAGCAGCTGAAATTTACTTTAGCCAATTATAAAGAATTTGTCAACGGAAACGAGATGGTTTCCTTGGAAGAATCGGGGACAAAGAGGAACTTTTTCCTGGGGAGACACATCTCAAAACATGAAATTAAAAAGCAGTTTCAGCCAGATTATATGCCCAACTATTCAGGGATTGGCATTGTTCAACCTTACTATATAAATCCGCGGCAGTTACTGAATGTTTTTATCATTGTTGGTTTGATTATCAGCCTTTTCCAGTTTTATAATACGGTTTCCAGAACCAATTATGAGGTGTTTAATGAGCATCTCAGATTCGATTCTGTTTTCAATAAAGAACTGATATCCAAGTCTTTCGATCTGAGCGGTGCTTCGGCACCTCTCAATGTCAAATTGTCTTCCAATGTCAATAATTCATGGGCCAATGTAGAACTCAGTCTGGTAAACGAAAGTTCTAATGAAATAGAATATACTTCCCAGGATATTGAGCAGTACAGCGGCTATGAGGACGGTGAGCACTGGTCTGAGGGCGGCCAAACGAAGGAATTCAACTTCTGCGGAGTCGCTCCCGGGAAATACCATTTTTCTATCAGTGCGCAAAAACAGGGATTCGAAGTTCCGGCTGTCACCACTTACTTTTCGCCAGACGGGCAGAAGTCTTTTACCGAGACCGGTGACGGATTTGTAGACGTGATTACCATTGCGACTGCAGAAAAAATAGCTTATAATCTTACCAACCTTCAAAGCAATAATTCGCAGATTTATAATGAACTGCAAATGGCCAAAGATTACAAAATAAAAAATCCCAATTTCTCGGCCAACATTCCGGATCCGGATTCTTCCAATCCCAATTTTGATATCCAGGCTTTCTGGAAACCGGTGAGCTTTTGGAACTACTTTATCATCCTCGGAATTATGGCTGTAATCACGTGTCTTAACTATTGGGGGAAATCCGTTTTTGACAAATCAAAATGGGCAAAAAGCAATTATTCACCTTTTAACGAATACTCCAACTGATGGAAAACGTTTTCAGATATATCAGATCCAACCTTTTACTCATCCTGCTTGGGACCTTTTTTCTCGGCTGGTTCCTCTATTTGACGTATTCCGGAAATCAGTTCTGCGACTGCGCGAAGACCGAAAAATACAAAGACGGAACCACCAGATACCGCTCGCACGGCGTTTCATTTTACAGATATTATCATAAATAACTTTAATAAAAAATATTATGGGAGATTTTAATTACCTGCCGATACTCAACTCGGTCTTATATTCCTTTTTAGGTTTTGCCATTCTCTTGATATGCTATGTCATCATAGAAAAACTGACGCCCGAAAAGACCTGGCACGAAATTTCCAAAAACAACAATACTGCATTAGCAATTATTCTGGGCGCCTTTATCATCGGAATTTCTATCATTATCAGCGCAGCCATTCATGGATAAAAAACGGATTTCGTTTGAGCTGCTTCTCCTTTTTTCGGTATTTGTCATTGCAACCTGCGGACTGATCTACGAGCTGGTTGCCGGCGCACTGGCCAGCTATCTTTTGGGAGACTCTGTGAAACAGTTTTCTTTCATTATCGGCGTTTACCTTTTTTCTATGGGAGTCGGTTCGTATCTGGCAAAGTTTATCCACAAGGATCTGCTCAATAAATTTGTTGAGATAGAGATTTTGGTGGGCGTTATCGGCGGCATCAGTTCCATCGTTTTATTCTTCCTTTTCAATACCGTTCATCATTTTGAGCCGGTTTTATATCTTTTCGTATTCGTCACAGGTTGTCTCGTAGGGTTAGAAATTCCTTTATTAATGAATATTCTGAAGGACAAAGTAGAGTTCAAAGATCTGGTTTCCAACGTTTTCGCATTCGATTATATTGGGGCATTACTGGCTTCCATTCTGTTTCCGCTGGTCCTCATTCCAAGTCTGGGAATAGTAAAAACACCGCTTTTTTTTGGTTTGATTAATGTTTCCATCGCTATATTCCTCTCATTTTATCTGGAAAAAGACCTGAAAAACCCGATTTTTCTGAAAAGTAAATCCATTATCGCCTTTGCAGGGTTGCTTCTGCTTTTTATCTTTTCAGAAAAACTGCTCGCATTTTCTGAAGAAAAGATGTACGGCGAAAACATCATCTATGCCAACAATTCTTCCTACCAGAGAATTGTCCTTACGAGGAATGAAAAGGATTTCCGTCTTTATCTTAATAATAATCTGCAATTCTCCAGCGCAGATGAGTACCGCTATCACGAAGCCTTGGTGCATCCTGCCATGTCTATGGCCAGGAACATTTCCAATATTTTGGTTCTGGGCGGCGGCGACGGTTTTGCAGTCCGGGAAATCCTAAAATACCAGGACGTCAAACACATTACACTTGTAGATCTGGATGGCGAAATGACCGCTTTTTTCCGTGATAATGAGACGATGAAAAATCTAAATCACAGTTCACTTTCCAATAAAAAAGTTGAGATCATCAACAAAGATGCCTATATCTGGGTGAAGGAAAACCGTAAGAAATACGATGTCATCATCATAGATTTCCCGGATCCTTCCAACTACAGTCTCGGCAAATTATATTCGGTTCAGTTTTATAAAGAACTGGAAAAAATTACCACTGCCGATACCAAAATCGTCGTCCAGACCACATCTCCATATTTTGCCCCAAAATCCTTCTGGTGCATCGATAAAACAATCAATCAGATATTCCCTTTTACAACAGCTTATCACACCTATGTTCCCAGCTTCGGCGAATGGGGATTCTGCCTCGCATCTTTCCAGCCTGCCGATCACAAAATAGTCAGAAAAATTCCAGAGCTTAGATTTTATGATTATAACTTCCGGCAAATGTCATATTTCAGTAAAGACATGAAAGCTGAAAATCTGGAAGTCAACCGTCTGGACAATCAGGTCCTTGTAAGATATTTTGATGAAGAATGGGGAAAAGTCCAGTAATTTTAAAACGTTGAAGTGTCTCAGAAACCGAATCATATTTCCCGGAAATCCTTTCTCACCACCTTGTTCTGGGCCGGTGCACTGCTTCCTTTTCTGCAATACTGTCAACAGCAGACAAAATCTATTTTACTCAAAATCACCGGCACCAACCATATTCTGGGTCATCGTCTCTGGGCAAAAAATTTCCCAAAACCTACTGAGAAGATCCAGACAAAATTTCTGATCGTAGGAGGCGGGATTTCCGGATTATCGGCCTGTAGATATTTTACTAAAAATAATGAAAATGACTTCCTGTTGGTAGAGATGGAAAATCATTTGGGAGGCAACGCTTCAAACGGGGAAAATAGGTTCTCAAAATTTCCGCTTGGTGCACATTATCTTCCTATTCCCAATAAAGAGGACGCGGAGTTGATTGATTTTCTCAAAGAATCTGGCATTTATCTAGGTGACGACCTTGGAGGACTGCCTGTTTTTGATGAGGAACAGCTTTCATTCCCAAAGCAAGAACGGCTTTTTTTCAGAAATCAATGGCAGAACGATCTGATTCCACAAAACGGTATCTCTGCAGAAACGAAGGCAGAAATCGACCGTTTTTTCAAAATGATGGACGACTACCGCTTAAGAAAAGATGGTCTTGGCAAATATTGGTTTGATATTCCGATTACCAAATCCAGCATAGAATCCCAGAATTTTGATAAAATCACCTTCGAAAAATGGCTGCATCAGAATGGTTTCAATTCTACGGAATTGTTGTGGATACTGGATTATTCCTGCAAGGATGATTACGGGCTTGGTGTAAAATATGTTTCTGCGTGGGCCGGCATCCACTACTTTGCAGGACGCAAAAACAATTGGGCTCCCAACAGGCACGATCAGGTTTGCACGTGGCCGGAAGGCAATGCGCGATTAGCAAAGCATCTTTCGAAATTTGTAAAAGGAAAAAATTTATCGCAACATTTGGTTTACGATGTCAATTGGAATGCGCAAAATGTGGAGGTTTTGGTGTTTGACAATCAATCTCAAATTTCAAAAAAGATCACAGCAGAAAAAGTGATTTTTGCAACACCACAATTCGTCAATCAACATATTTTCAAAGGCAGAGAATGGCGTAACTTTCATTATTCTCCCTGGCTTTTGGCTACTTTAACCTTGAGAAACGAGTTTGGCGGTGGCGCGGAACTAGCCTGGGACAACGTCATTTTCGGAGCTGAAGGCTTGGGCTATATTAATGACCAGCACCAGAATCTTAATCAGATTACAGGCGAAAAAGTCATCACTTATTACAGAAGTTTTTCTACTGCTGACAGTAAAATGGCCAGAAAAAAATTGTACTATATGAAGGATGAAGCGCTGAAAAAACTGGTTTTGGACGACTTGCGACTGGCACATCCGGAGATCGAAGCGCATATTATCGAAATTCAGTTTCACAAATTGGGACACGGAATGATTTCCCCGGTTCCTGATTTCATATTCGGTTCAGAAATTCAACTTGCAAAGGAACCTATTGACGACAAGATTTTCTTTGCCCATACCGACCTGTCGGGCATTTCTATTTTTGAGGAGGCCTTTCATCAGGGCATCAGAGCAGCAAAACAAATGACAGGACGATGAAACAGCCCTGGATTTATAATAGAAAGCTGGATATATTATTCATCCTCTCTCCGCCGTTTTTGGTGCTGCTGACTGTGCTTTTTTTTCAGAAATATTTGCCGGCACTGCAGGACCATTACTCATTTTACACCTGGCTTTTCCTCATTGTTTTTGTAGATGTTGCGCACGTCTACTCTACGCTTTTTAAAACTTATTTTGTAAAATCAGAATTTAAAAGGAGGAAAGTTTTATATCTCGGAATCCCAGTTATCAGCCTGATCATCGGTATTTTGCTGTACCAGCTTGGCAGTTTGATCTTCTGGTCGTCTTTGGCTTTGGTTGCAGTCTTTCACTTTATCCGTCAGCAGTATGGTTTTATGCGATTGTACTCCCGCTTCGAAGCAAAAGGATTCTCGAAAACGGTAGACACTTTGGCCATCTATTCAGCAACCGTTTTTCCGATGATCTACTGGACACAGACACCCAGAAAATTTGACTGGTTTATCAGCGGAGAATTCAGCTGGATTCCACAGATTCCTTATCTTCTGGAGCTATCACAGGCATTTTACTTTTCTGTTTTGGCTGTTTATATTTTCAAAACGAGCATTCATTTTGTTCAGATAAAACAATTCAATGTTCCTAAAAATTTGATTATTTCCGGGACTTTTCTGTCGTGGTATTTTGGAATTATCTATTTTAATAATGATTTGATCTTTACTTTCTTAAATGTGATTTCGCACGGCATCCCCTACATTGCATTAATTTATTTAAATGAAATCAAAGGAAAATCAGTTTCTCAGGACAAAGGACGTTTCGCCTTCCAAACAGGATTTGGACTTGTCTTTTTTATTCTTATCATCATCGGATTTGCTTTCTTTGAAGAATTGTCCTGGGAGAAGTTGGTTTGGAAAGAACATTTTGACTCCGGTATCTCTGCAGACAACTGGCATTTTGTTCTGGTGCCTTTGCTTACTGTACCTCAGCTCACGCATTATCTTCTGGATGGCTTTATCTGGAAGTCTGTAAAAAAATAAAAACTCCCGGTTCAATAGAATCGGGAGTTTTATGATCAATTATTCTTTAATTATTTTCTGAGTCGTTTCACCTTTTGTTGTTGTGACTTTCAGGTAATAAATACCTTTTGTTCCGAGAATATTTATTTTCTCTTTTTTGGCAGCCGAAGTGAAGCGTTTCATTTGAGTAATCCTGCCGGAAGCATCATAGACCTCTAATGTTTTGATCACATCGCTGGATAGAATATTAACTTCGCCTTTTGTAGGAATCGGGTAGATAGAAATGCTATTATTAAGAACCGTTTCTGAGGCCAAAGTTGTAGAAACCGGCGCTTTTTTGTTGGCATTAATAAGACCTGCAGAACAGCTCACCACCGCATTGACGTCAAGAGATTCACGAACCTCACTGTTATTGGAATAAACCAATACTTTGATATAATAGGTACCGGGAGATAAAGCGTAATCTGTAACTTTTGGGCTTCTGGTGTTGAGCCAACCTTTGGCACCGTCACCCAGGAATTGTGTTTTGGTGATCTCGGTTTCAGTTTCGGTGCCGTCAGGATGGACTTGTACCAGATAGGTCCAGTTTCTCACAAAAGATAATGACCTTAAATTAAGTCTTGCATCTGCTGCATTATCGGGAACGGTAAATTGTCTGCTTTTATAATTGTAATAGCCCTCCATATTATTCAGGGTAATCCACTGGCTGTTTTTGCTGTTCCCAATGTCTGCATAGCTCCAGCCTGTATACGTATGTCTCACTTTCGGTGTGATCTCTGTTCCATTGATGTCAAAACCTTTCCAGTCATCATCATCAGAATCAATAGCGATGAAATTATTGTTGCTATCCTTCCCTGTAGAGAGATCTGCTGTGACATCTCCGATTTTGTAAGAAATGGTCTGTGAATGGGAATTATTATTAATATCAAAAACGGTCAGCTTTGCCGTATAATAGCCTGCCAAAGAGTAGGTCACAACAGGGCTTGCGGCTGTACTGGAAGACACGACCGGATTCCCGGAGAACTCCCAAACATAGCTCACAACACCTCCTGTGCTGAAGCTACCGTCAAAAGACACAGGATAATTGCCTGCGCTGAAATTGCCTGCGGTGTAATTTATTTTGGCAGTCAAAACAGAATTGGCATCCAGAATAGTGGTAGTGTATTCATTGGTAGCAATCGGGAAATTATAATCGAAGAAAATCTCTGCCTGATTGTCCACGCTATCACCTTCCTGAAGTGCTGACAGGGATTTCACCTTCAAAAGGACATTGCCGTGCCCACCACTCTGCAGTTTTATGTTTCTGAACTGGAATTCCACTTGGTTTCCTGTGATTACTGTCGTCACATCAGCCGACGCATTTTGCAGCTGGAGTGTGTTGATATCAAACTCAGCTGGATCAATAGCCATTTTCACGACGATATTTTCTGCCTCGGCTGTTCCTGTATTTTCAAAATTAACTACATAATGCAGATATTTTCCTACTGCGACAGATGGGATAATCTCGCCTTCCATACACGTAATATCATTCGGATCAAAAGAATTAACGACCGTTTGTCTGAAGCTGAAATTATTATCCTCAGGTGTAAGATCAGTATTATTGGGCGTAATCTGCGCATTAAAAGCCATTATATCACCTGAGTTGACAGGATTTGTAGCATTAGTAGGCGTATTGACAGTGAAAGTAATCTCCGTTGATGCGTTTTCAAAAGGTTTCAGACCACTGTAATCGAACTGTATAGAACCGTTGCTGAGCGCGGAATATGGTAGTGTACTACTCTGAAAGGTCATCAGATTTGAATCGTAATTCATAATCACTTTTCCGGTGAGGACTGTATTGCCTTTGTTTCTCCAGACTAGTTTATAAGTGGCATCAAAACCTGGTCTTGCTCCGGTAAGTGGTGCTATCACAACTTCTGCATCATTTTGCGTTCCATTTGCAGTCACACAAATGTCCTGACTGTATATATTATTATTGCTGTCTGCAAAAGTGGTAGTGAAACTTGACGG
>Ga0302347_1003319_pt1 | contig 14389 bp, 9 predicted proteins | sample PhyWR1_FD_202178 | JGI IMG/M metagenome (GOLD analysis project Ga0302347, IMG submission 202178) | Leaf surface microbial communities from wheat plants in UC Gill Tract Community Farm, Albany, California, United States - DLSL W.R1 (v2)... | ecosystem: Host-associated > Plants > Phyllosphere >...
GTGCTCATCGCGACCCACGACCACGGCTTCGCCCACGGGCTCGGCGCCCGGATCCTGCCGATGCGCGACGGCGTCACGCCGGTGCCGGGTGAGGGCGCGGAGAGCGAGGGCGCAGGCGGAGATGACGACAAGGCCCGAGTCGCGGGAACCACGGAGCCGTCCTCGATCGACCAGCTCTGGGCCCACCCCCTCCCGCCCTCCTCACGGCCCACCGGACCCCGCCGGATCACCCTGCGCACCTGGGGAGCGCGACGCCCGCACCTTCCCCGCGGCGCTGAAGCCGTCACCCTGCTCCTGGCGAATCTTCTGGCGTTCGCCGCCTTCTGCTGGCCCCTGGTGGCGACCGCGCTGCCCGAGGACGCCGCTGCGGCGACCCCGTACGCGGCCCTGGCGATCGCGCCGCTGGCCGCGATCGCCGTCGTCATCTGTCTGGACGGCTCGGTGCGGTCAGCGCAGACCGTGGCCCTGCTGGGGGTGCTGGCCGCGGTCGGATCGGCGGTCCGCGTGGCGAGCACGGGGGTCGGCGGGGTCGAGGCCGTGTTCATCCTGCTGATCCTGGCCGGCCGGGCCTACGGCGCGCGGTTCGGGCTGCTGCTCGGCGCCGCGACGATCGCTCTGTCCAGCGCGGTGTGGGGCGGGATCGGGCCGTGGACGCCGTTCCAGATCTTCGCGTGCGCGTGGGTGGGGGCGGGCGCGGGCCTGCTCCCCCGGCGGGTCCGAGGAATCGCGGAGCTGTGTATGCTCGGCCTGTACGGCGTCGTGGCGTCCTACCTCTTCGGCCTGCTGACGAATCTGTGGTTCTGGCCGTTCGCCGTGGGCGCCGGGACAGGCATCTCGTACCTGCCGGGCGCTCCGCTGCTCGACAACCTCCATAGCTTCCTGCTCTACTCCCTGCTGACTTCGACGGCGGGCTGGGACACCCTGCGGGCCGTCACCACGGTGGTGGGGATCGCCGTCGTGGGCCGGGCGGTGCTCGCCGCGCTCCGGCGCGCGAAACCCGTCACGGCACCCGCGCCCCGTCTCGGCTCCCGCCGCGGCACGGCGTCCGAGGAGCGTGCCGAGCGGTTGAGCCTCACACCTTGAAGTACTTCGCCTCCGGGTGGTGGAACACGAACGCGTCCGTGGACTGCTCGGGGTGCAGCATCAGCTCATCGCTGAGGATCACGCCCATGCGTTCAGCGTGCAGGAGCTCCATCACCTTGCGACGGTCCTCCATGTCCGGGCAGGCCGCGTAGCCGAGCGAGAAGCGCGCGCCGCGGTAGTCCAGCTTGAACAGGCCCTCCTTGTCGGCCGGCTCCTCCGAGGCGAAGCCCAACTCCTCCCGGATCCGGGAGTGCCAGAACTCGGCCAGTGCCTCGGTGAGCTGCATGACCAGGCCGTGGACCTCGTAGTAGTCGCGGTACTGGTTCGCGGCGAACATCTTGGCCGTGAACTCGTCGATCTTCGCCCCGGCCGTGACGAGCTGCACGGGCAGGACGTCCACCTGGCCGGATTCCCGGGAGCGCACGAAGTCCGCGAGGCACAGGTGCCGGTCGCGGCGCTGCCGGGGGAAGTCGAAGCGCAGGCGTTCGGTGCCGATTGGCCCGCCGGAGCCGCCGTCGGGCGCCAGCAGACCTGGCACGCCCAGCACGCCGTCGGGGTCCTCGCCGTGGTGCAGCACGACCACCTGGTTCCCCTCGGCGACCACCGGGAAGTACCCGTAGGCGATCGACGGGTCGATCATGCCCTCCGCCAGAATCCGGTCCAGCCAGTAACGCAGCCGCGGACGTCCCTCGCGCTCCACGAGTTCCTCGTAGCTCGCGCCGCCCTCGCCGCGGCCGGGCTTGAGGCCCCATTGCCCCATGAAGGTGGCGCGCTCGTCGAGGAACGCCGCGAAGTCTGCGAGCGCGACGCCGCGCACGATCCGGGTGCCCCAGAACGGCGGAGCGGGCACCGCGTTGTCCGTCGCGACGTCGGAGCGTCCCGGCATGGCGTCCGGCTCGGTGAGCGTGAGCCCGCCGCCCGCCCGGTGGATCCGCTTCTTCAGCGCCGGAAGGCCGACCGCCTCCGGGTCCTCACCGCGGGCGACCCGCACGAGCGGTTCCATGAGGGCCAGCCCCTCGAACGCGTCCTTGGCGTACCGGACCTGACCTTCGAACATCCCGGCCAGATCGTCCTCGACATAGGTGCGGGTGAGCGCCGCGCCGCCCAGGATGATGGGCCACTTCTTCGCCAGGCCCCGCGCCTGGAGCTCCTCGAGGTTCTCCTTCATGACCACGGTCGACTTCACGAGCAGGCCGGACATGCCGATCACGTCGGCGTCGTGTTCCTCGGCGGCGGCGATGATGTCCGCGATGGGCTGCTTGATGCCGAGGTTGATGACCTTGTAGCCGTTGTTGGTGAGGATGATGTCCACCAGGTTCTTGCCGATGTCGTGCACATCTCCGCGCACGGTCGCGATCACCATGGTGCCCTTGCCGGACGCGTCGGACTTCTCCATGTGCGGTTCCAGGAGGGCGACCGCGTTCTTCATGACCTCGGCGGACTGGAGCACGAACGGCAGCTGCATCTCGCCCGCGCCGAACCGCTCGCCCACCACCTTCATGCCTTCCAGGAGGTGGTCGTTGATGATCCCGAGCGGGGTCATGCCCTCGGAGCGGGCCAGGTCGAGATCCGCTTCGAGGCCCTTGCCCTCGCCGTCGATGATGCGGCGCTGGAGCCGTTCGCCCGTGGGCAATGCGGCGAGTTCCGCGGCGCGCTGGTCACGCAGCGCCGCGGTGTCGACGCCGGCGAACAGGTCCAGCATCGTCGCGAGCGGGTCGTACGTGACGTTGCCGTCGGCGTCGTATTCACGGCGGTCCCAGACGAGATCCAGCGCGACCTTGCGCTGCTCCTCCGGGAGGGACGCGAGCGGGACGATCTTGGCGGCGTCGATGATGCCGCTGGAGAGGCCGGCCTGGACGGCCTCGTGGAGAAACACCGAGTTCAGGACCATGCGGGCGGCCGGGTTGAGGCCGAAGGAGACGTTGGAGACGCCGAGGGTCGTGTGGATGCCGGGGTACTTGGCGGTGATCTGGCGGATCGCCTCGATGGTCTCGATGCCGTCGCGGCGGGTCTCCTCCTGGCCGGTGGCGATGGGGAAGGTGAGGGCATCGACGATGATGTCCTCGACCTTCATCCCCCATTCCCCTACGAGCGAATCCACCAGGCGGGACGCGATCGCGACCTTGCCCTCGGTGGTGCGGGCCTGGCCCTCCTCGTCGATGGTGAGGGCGATGACGGCCGTGCCGTGCTCCTTCACGAGCGGCATGATGCGGGCGAAGCGGCTCTCCGGGCCGTCGCCGTCCTCGTAGTTGACGGAGTTGATGACGGGGCGGCCGCCGATCAGTTCCAGCCCCGCCTTCAGCACGGGCGGTTCCGTCGAGTCGATGACGAGCGGGAGGGTGGAGGCCGACGCGAAACGGGACACGACCTGCTGGATGTCCGCCACGCCGTCGCGCCCCACATAGTCCACGCAGACGTCCAGGAGGTGCGCGCCCACGCGGATCTGCTCCCGGGCGATGTCCACGCAGTCGTCCCAGCGCTCCTCCAGCATGGCCTGGCGGAAGGCCTTGGAGCCGTTGGCGTTGGTGCGCTCCCCGATCGCCAGGTAGGAGGAGTCCTGGTCGAAGGAGACGTGCTGGTAGAGCGAGGCGATGCCGGCGTCCTGCTCGCTCGGCGTGCGCCCGCCCGCGCCGGGCTCACGGAAGGGTGCCAGGCGTTCGACGACGGCGGCCAGGTGCTCTGGCGTCGTACCGCAACAGCCGCCCACCAGGCCCAGGCCGAACTCGCGCACGAACTGCTCGTGGGCGGTGGCCAGCTCCGCGGGTGTGAGCGGATAGTGTGCCCCGTTGGCGCTGAGGACCGGCAGACCGGCGTTGGGCATGCAGGCGATCGCCACGGTGGACTGCTTGGAGAGGTGGCGGAGGTGCTCGCTCATCTCTTCCGGGCCGGTGGCGCAGTTCAGGCCGATCGCGTCGACGCCGAGCGGTTCCAGGGCGGTCAGGGCGGCGCCGATCTCGGATCCCATGAGCATGGTGCCGGTGGTCTCGACCGTCACCTCCACGAAGATCGGGAGGCGGACTCCGCGGTTCACGATCGCCTGCTTGCAGCCGTTGACCGCGGATTTCGTCTGGAGCAGGTCCTGGCTGGTCTCGATCAGGAACGCGTCCGCGCCGCCGTCGATGAGGCCCTCCGCCTGCAAAGCGAAGGTCTGCTTGAGGTGGTCGTAGCTGGTGTGGCCGAGGCTCGGGAGCTTCGTGCCGGGACCCATCGACCCGAGCACCCAGCGCATCCGGCCGTCCTGCGCCTCCGCCGCCTCGGCGCGTTCGCGGGCGATCGCCGCGCCCTTGCGGGCCAGTTCCTCGATCCGGTCGTCGATGCCGTAGTCCGAGAGGTTCGACCAGTTCGCGCCGAAAGTGTTGGTCTCCACGGCGTCGATGCCGACCGCGAAGTAGGCGTCGTGGATGTCCGCGATGACGTCCGGGCGGGTGTCGTTGAGGATCTCGTTGCAGCCCTCCAGACCCTGGAAATCGATGTCCAGGGACAGCTCGCGGCCCTGCAGCATGGTGCCCATGGCCCCGTCCGCGATGACCACCCGCTGGTTCACGGCGTCCAGGAGCGCCTGGGCTCGGACGGGGCGGGGCACGGAGTCGATGTCGAGCGCGAAACGAGGCATGGCACCAGACTACGGGCGCGCGGAGTCACGCCTGCTTGTGTTTCCGACTGCTACGGCGGCTGCGCGCCCGTCCGGCGCAACCCGACCAGTCCTGCCCGACCACCCCATCCAGTAATGTGCCGGTTCCCTCGGCAGAACCCGTGACCCCCGGCGATTCAGGTACTAGTCTGACCCCACGGAGCGGGCACGACCGCTCGGATCAGGGAGGATCATGATGAGGATCAAGAAGGGTCTCGCGGCGGGCGCTGCCGCACTCGCGCTCGCCGGACTGATGTCGGCCAGTCCGATCGGGGCGGCCAATGCCTACAGCGGCACCACCGGCAAAGGATGCACCGCATACCAGTACTCGCGCGGCGGGTACGCCACGTGTGTCGGCCAGATCCAGCGGATGCTGAACGGCATCAGAGCGGCGTACGGCTCGCAGTACGGCGGGTACGCCTTGACGGTGGACAACAGCTTCGGCGCCAACACGGAGACCAACGTCCGCCGCTTCCAGCAGTGGACGTACCTCACCTCGGACGGCATCGTCGGCGCCAACACCTGGAACAAGCTGTGCTTCTACGCGGGTCAGGTCAATTTCTCCTACTCCGACGTCGGAGCGACGAAGAATGCGGCCTGGCAGGCCGCCTATGACGCCGGTTGCTACGTGGAGAAGAAGTCGTCGACTCCCCCGTACTACACCACGATCTCCAAATACTGAGGGGCACCATTCCTCGCTTGCGTGCTCAGTTGTTGCGGGTCCTCGCCGTCCAGACCCGCAACTACTGAGCACACAACGCGCCGCGGTGCCCTTACAAGTCCGCCAGGACCGTGCCCGGGCTCTCGATCGCGTCCGCGACGTACCGCAGGAAGCCGCCGGCCGTCCCGCCGTCGCACACCCGGTGGTCGAACACGAGCGAGAGCTCCACGACCTTCCGCACCGCGAGCGCCCCATCGACCACCCACGGCCGGTCGATGATCCGCCCGACGCCGAGGATCGCCGCTTCGGGGTGGTTGATGATCGCCGCACTGCCGTCCACGCCGAACACCCCGTAGTTGTTGAGGGTGAACGTGCTGCCGGAGAGGTCGGTGGGGCTCGCCTTCCCTTCGCGCGCGACGCCGGTCAGCCGCTTCAGCTCGCCGTCCAGTTCGCGGGCGCTCAGCCGGTGGGCGCCCCGGATGCTGGGCACCACGAGTCCGCGGTCGGTCTGGGCCGCGAACCCGAGGTTCACGCCGTCGAAGGCGACGATCTCCTGGCTCCCGTCCTCGGCCGTCTCGATCCGGGTGTTCAGCTCCGGGTATTTCGCGAGTCCGGCCAGCACGAAGCGGGCGATGAACGCCAGCAGGCTCGGCGCATTGTCGGGGTCGCGCCGCTTGAGCCCGGCACGCAGTTCGACCAGTTCCGTGGCGTCGACGTCCACCCAGACCGTCGCCTCGGGGATCTCGGTGCGGCTGCGGACCATCGCCTGAGCGATCGTGCGCCGCATCCCCCGCAGCGGGGTGCGGGCCGCGATCGGCAGGCCGGTCGCGGGGTCGGCGGCACCGGTGCCCTCGGCGGGGCTCTGGCCCACGGCGGTGGCTGCTGTGGCGGCTGCCGCTGCGCTGGCCGCGGGCGAACCGGCCGACGCCTGCTCGACGTCCCGTCGCAGGATCAGCCCATCGGGGCCGGAACCGTCGAGGGCGTGCAATGCGACGCCGAGGTCCCGGGCCAGCTTGCGGACCAGCGGGGAGACGACGCGGACGGCGTCCACGGAGTCGCGCTCCGCAGGGGCCGGCGACACCCGCGGTGTCTCCCGGGCTGCGGCGAGCCGTGCGGGAGCCGTGGTTTTCCGCCTGCGGGACCGGCCGCCGTCGGTCGATCCCGAGGTGCCGTAGCCGATGAGGACGTTGCCGGAGCCGGCCCGCTCCTCCGTGCGATAGTCGGAGGCCGTCTCCACGACGGGCGCGGCCGACGCGCCGACCTCGTCGATGCTGATGAGCGGCTTGCCGACGTCGAGCGTCTCGCCCTCCGCGCCGTGCAGCACGGCGACCGTCCCCGCGAACGGCGACGGCACCTCCACCACGGCCTTCGCTGTCTCGACCTCGGCGACCGGCTGGTCGATCGTGACGCTGTCCCCGACGGCGACCAGCCAGCGGACCAGCTCCGCCTCGGTCAGGCCCTCCCCCAGATCGGGCAGCAGAAACTCGCGGCTCATCAGTCCTCCCACTGCAGCTCGTCGAGGGCGTCGAGGATGCGGTCGACGCCGGGCAGGTACCAGTGCTCGAATTTGGGCGCCGGGTACGGGATGTCGAAGCCTGTGACACGGCGGATCGGCGCGGCGAGCGAGTGGAAGCAGCGTTCCTGGACGCGGGCCACGATCTCGGAGGCGACGGACGCGAAACCCTGCGCCTCCGCGACCACCACGACCCGCCCGGTCTTGCGGACCGAGGCGCTGATGGTCTCGTCGTCGAAGGGGACGATGGTCCGCACGTCCACGACCTCCACGTTCCGCCCCTCGGCGGCCGCCGCGTCGGCCGCGGCGAGCGCGGGCGGGACGGCGGGGCCGTAGGCGATGATCGTCGCGTCGGTTCCCGGACGCACGACGGCGGCCCGGCCCTCCTCACGGACGCCGGCTAGGCCACCCGCGCGCTCTGATGCGGCGCCCTCGAACGCCTCCCGCAACGCGTCCAGGTCCACCGATTCCTTGGACCAGTACAGCTTCTTGGGCTCCATGAACACCACGGGGTCCTCGCTCGCGATGGCCTCGCGCAGGAGGAGATACGCGTCCGAGACGCTCGACGGCGTGAAGACCTTGAGCCCCGGCGTGTGCGCGTAATAGGCCTCGGACGAGTCGCAATGGTGCTCGACGCCGCCGATCCCGCCCGCGTACGGCACCCGGATGACGAGCGGCAGCGTAATCCGTCCGCGCGTGCGGTTGTGCATCTTGGCGACGTGGCTCGCGATCTGCTCGAACGCCGGGTACGCGAAGGCGTCGAACTGCATCTCGATCACCGGGCGGAGGCCGTTCATGGCCATGCCGAGCGCCATGCCGACGATCCCGGACTCGGCCAACGGCGTGTCGAAGCAGCGCTGCTCGCCGAACTCCTTCTGGAGCCCGTCGGTGATGCGGAAGACGCCGCCCAGCGTGGCCACGTCCTCCCCGAACACGACGACGCCGGGGTCGGCGCGCATCGCGTCCGCCATGGCGGTGGTGAGGGCCGTGGCGAAGGTCACGGGGCTGTGTCCCTCAACAGACGGCCCGGCGGTCGCGGCCGCCCGGGCCGCTGCCGCTTCTGCGACGGTGCTCATCTCAGCGCTCCTCTCTGGTGCCGGCGGTGGCTGTGTTGGCGGTGCTGGCCGTGCTGGCGGCGCCCTCGGCATCGCGCGCGAGCTCGTCGGACAGGAAGGCGGCCTGCTCGCGCAGCTGCGGGGTGGGCTCGGTGAAGACGTAGCGGAAGAGATCCTGCGGGTCGAGGTCCGGCTCCACGCTCAGCCCCTCGCGGAGCCGCTGCGCCACCTGCTCGGCGTCGTGCGCGAAGGCGGCTTCGACGTCGTCGGTGAGCTGCCCGGCGGCGCGGAGGTAGTGCCGCATGCGGTTGAGCGGGTCCTTGGCCGCCCACGCCTCGACCTCGGCCTGATTGCGGTACCGGGTGGCGTCGTCCGCGTTGGTGTGGGCCTGCATGCGGTAGGTGTTCGCCTCGACCAGGAGCGGGCCGGAACCGGAGCGCGCCAGGGTGACGGCACGGTCGAGGACGGCCAGGAGCGCGACCAGGTCGTTGCCGTCGACCCGCTCCCCCGCCATGCCGTAGCCGACGGCCTTGTGCGCGAGGGACGGCGCCGCGGTCTGGTGCGCGAGCGGCACCGAGATGGCGTACTGGTTGTTCTGCACGAAGAAGACGACCGGCAGACGGAAGACGGCGGCGAAGTTGAGGGCCTCGTGGAAGTCCCCCTCGCTCGTGGCGCCGTCGCCGCACATCGCGAGGACCACGGTGTCCTCGCCGCGGAGCTTCGCAGCGTGCGCGACACCGACGGCGTGCAGCAGCTGCGTGGTGAGCGGGGTGCTCTGGATGCCGACGTGGTGGGCGTGCGGGTCGTAGCCGCCGTGCCAGTCGCCGCGGAAGATGGTCATGACTTCCACCGGGTCGACGCCGCGCGTCATGACCGCGACGGCGTCACGGTAGGTGGGGAACATCCAGTCCTGGCTGCCGAGGCAGAGGGCCGCCGCGACCTGGCAGGCTTCCTGGCCGTGGCTCGACGGGTACACGGCGAGGCGGCCCTGGCGGACGAGCGCCGAGTTCTGGTCGTTGACCCTGCGCCCGACGACGAGCCGGCGGTACGCCTCGAGGAGTTCCTCGTCCGGCGGGACGGGGTACTGGTGACCGGGGCTGGAGCCGCGTTTCTCTTCAGGGAGCATCGTCCCGTCCTCGGCGAGGATCTGGATCTGGCCGTGGACCGGAAGCAGGTAGTCCTCGATGCTGATGCCGAAGTTCTGGACAGCTTCTTGGAGGCTGGTGGTTCGTGGTGCGGTGGTTTGTGGCGAGACGGTCTGTGGTGAGGTGGCCTGTGGCGCGTCCTCTGTCGAGGCTTGGGGCGCGACCGCGCCGGCGGCCGTCGCGCCGTCTGCGGCGCCTGTGTCCTCGGCGGACCGGCCGCCTCCGGGCGGGCTGACGGAAATGGTCATGATGCCTCCTTGCAGCATGGTCCTGACAGCGATCTGTTGGGATCAGTATGGTCCGGAGGATCGTTTCGTATCCACGAATCGGCAGAATCCTGGAAATGTGGATTCCAAAGCGAGTATCTTGTAGACAGAACGTCGAATATGAGCTGGATCACAGGAGGTCCCGTGGACGAAGTGGACCGCGCCATTCTCGCGCTGCTCACGGAGGATGCCCGCCAATCGGTGACGACGATCGCGGAGAAGGTGCACGTCTCCAGGGCGCACGCCTACAACCGCATCGCGAAACTGCAGGACCAGGGCATCATCACGGGCTTCACCACCAAAATCGACCCCCTCAAGGCGGGCCTGCGCTCGAGCGCCTACGTGACCCTCAAGGTCCGCCAGCACTCGTGGCGGGAGCTACGGGCGAAGCTCAGCGACATCCCCGAGGTCCACCACGTGGCGCTGGTCGGCGGAGATTTCGACGTGATCCTGCTGGTGCGTGCGGTCGATAATGCGGACCTGAGGCGCGTCGTGTTCGACCAGCTGCAGAACATGCCGGAGGTGCTGGATACCCAGACGTTCCTGGTGTTTGAGGATGTGGAGGTGAGGTAAGGTACCCAGCACTCAACATAACGTGGGATCAAATTAGCAAAACCATCTGCGTCTGGAAAAGAAAAATTGACACATTCACAGAGAAGAAATCTCGAATCTAGCCAGGAGAACCTAAGTAGCACCAACCCATAGCTCATCAGAATTCGGCTTTTCAAGCAATCGAAAGGCGCCAGGTTCAGCCTCAGAACACTCATCAAACTCAGGGAAGGGTATCGACTTCACCTTCCTCGGACTCAGTCGGTGCAGGCCGTTTGCTTCAATCGAAGAAGCCGACATCAGAGCAGATTGACCTTCCGGAGTCTGCAACCATCGCGTCAGCCGTGAATTGGACTCCGAAGCCTCACTATCCAACCAATATAGCCCGAAGAGATTGTTCACAATCGCAAGTCCGTCGGGATTGTCAACAACATGAAACCGATCACGGCCAAATGCGGACAAGATGACACTTGGGACCCGAACTTCCATGGTTAGGTCGAACCAACGACTTCTCTTCGAGCAAAGATATAGCTCAGGAAGCCCCAACAACTCGCCTTCAGAAATTACGCCATCCACGCGCCTATCTGTGCCTCGTTGATATCCTTCAAGTACCAGAAGTTCCGCCAATTCAATTACAGGATTCGACCCGTCTGAACTAGGCTTAATTCGCCGAGCAACAGCCTTACGGTACTCCCCAGGAATACCAAGAGAATTCCAAGTCTCAGGAGGTCTAATGAAGAATGCATTAGCACCAGTTGCCGTGCCTCGCACAACTCGCGCATAGTTCGAAACCAAATTGCTGTTCCCATCTAGACCAACAGGAGCCTGACGTTGATATCCCGGCCTTTCAAATGGACCATCATCCGTCGACCTCGTAACTTCTAGAATCTCCGAACCCGCCCAATCCGCGACCTGGATCGGTTGCTCAGAATCAAGCTCAGGGCCTATTTCCACGAGAACGGCGTCAACAATAGCCTCGTCGAACCGCCATGAGTCCGCCAACCTCAGCGAAATGCGCCGGTGCGACTCAGAACGGATGCGCCTACGGAGACTCTTTCCATAATCAGCGTGCATCCAACCTGCCGGAATAATCATTGCCAATGAATCCTCCGGCCGAAGCCGAGCGAGCGTCATTGCAACGAACAAGGTGGAGAGGTTCGCGCGAGCGCCGGCAAGACCGTCGGCCGCTTCAAGGAGGTCCAGCCGCTGATACTGATCAATGAGCTGCCAGCGCGTATACGGCGGGTTGCCGAGATAGAGTGTAGGTCCTTGAGGGACAGAATCACGTATCCATCGACTGTAATCGTCAAGAACCAGGTCCATGTTCTTGAGGCGATCTACAATCACCATAACCGCCTGAAGGCCCAGAGTCAGGGGATTGATATCGATCGCCGTAATCCTCGCGTCTGCCCACTTAAGGCGAGTGATATGCGAAAAGATTCCGACACCTGCCCCTACATCAACCACTGAGCTTGGAGCACCGTACCTATCAGAATACCCATCAACGATGGTCTGAGCATACACGCGAGGAGTGAAGAAAGTACCCAAATTACGCCGCTCAGTCGATGAAACTACAGTGGCGTATAGATCCGCAAGACGAACGGACCCATCAGTCTCAATAAGCGTCAGGAAATCAGCCTTGACTGAGTCAGGAACCTTGATTGGGCGTCCTGGGGTGAGGGCTTCGGCGAGAGATTGTGGCATCTCGTGGCCAAAAATCCCGACAATTATTGCCCCTAGCCGAGTTAATCGGGGAAGATCGGAGTTCGAAATTCCCGCGACTGGCGAGATCATCGGAGAGCTTCCGTTCGCAGCATCAATCCACTCCACCAAGCGATCAAATGCGGACGTGGATTTACTCATCCTCACTGCCTTCCATGGAGTAGAGTGAAATTGCCACCACTTCCAATTATGTACCGTTTTTAGTTGGCAAATACACCGATAGAAATTCCAACGCACTCGACATCTAGCTGCTCACCGCAATGGACCCAAACCAATTGTCCAATCCATCGGGCACTCACAGCCGTTGTCCAGTAGGCCCGGCCTGAGGAATTGGCAGCCACTGTCGCGAGCACACCTTCATCGAACAAGGATAACAAACAGACGTCGATAGCGGGGCAGCCGTCGTGTTCCAGGTGAAACTTACCTTGGCTCGCGCCTCCCGGGACCGACCTAGCTTCCTTGAAATCAGGCAAGGACCACTCGGCCGCATCGATGGTGCCGAATATGACTGAGCATCTGGCCGAATCGTAGATCTCCAAAGAAGGCAGCTGATATTCAGTAGCGGTCTTCCCTATTCCTCAATCTGCTCGATCATTAACCGTCCTACAATCTCCGATGTAGCGACTTATCGGCCGTGCGGAAGCAGGTACCCCTGAACTACCGTCTTGTCTATGGCGCTCTAGTTAGGTCGAGTGCCGATTGCACGACGTCACCAATATCCACCCCGTTGCGTACAAGTGTCTGGAGCTCGCTAAAGATTCTCCTAGGTTTGACTACCTTTTGCTCTCGAACGAAGCGACGCGCCAGGTCCACAACGGTCTCTGCGTATACACCCCGGCTCTGGGCGACTCGCCCGGCGTCGTCATCGCACGATACTAGGCTACCTTGAGAACGCATCGCGGCGTGGATCGACTCTGACTCGCCACGATGGGCCGTAGGATGTTGAACCTTTCCAGGATCCTTTGATTCAGCTAGAGCACGGAATTCAGACTCAAGCTGCAAGAGCGCCTCCGGCACCGGGTCTGGTCTTGGCTCAGCTGCGTCCAGCAATGTGCGATATCTACGTGCTGCGCCCCTGAACGCGTCATCCGCCCCGCCGCGCCTCTTCGGGTCGCCGGGCAGCGTGCGAGCCGAGGCACGCCGTTCGATCTCCTTTGCGACAGCTTCGACTACCCTAGCTTCCGATCCACATACATCATCGTAGAGATCCGCCAGGACAGAAGATCCGCCAAGACACAGCAATGGACCCGAATCAAGAAAATGGACGCCCAAACCCATCTCAGCTCTCCGCGTCATGCCCGAACTCCTCACGGTCACTGAGAACGATCAGCTTTGCTAGTTCAGGCTCATCAGAGACATCCTCGCACGACAACCACGGATCGTCAGCATATGCAGGCCAGCCGTCGGGCTGTAGACGAACCGCATCAGCCGCCTCAACTGGTTCAGGTAAGGTTTGGTACTCGAAGTTGATCGTGAATACAGGATAGTCGAGGTTCAAGGCATTGAGATCGAAACCGAGCACTCTGCTGAGCTGATCCGCTGCATCCCGAGGCCTTCGTCCCCTACTCTGCTCCAGCAAATCTCGCCGAATTGCTGCAATTCCAGCACGCCACCATCGTCTCCCGTCAAAGTTCGCCAGCTCACCTCTGTAGACTACAGTTTCGAGTTGGCGCCCCATGGGGGTTGCACTGGCCAGTACTTCGTCAAGGGCATCCGACCTTAGACCTAAGTATGCGGCCGCTCGCAGATCATCGACAAGGAACGTGGGGAAAGGCAGAATCTTCTGCATAAACCAAGCCAGCCACAAACGACCCGCGGAATTTGAAGACAGAGCCGACCAAGGAGGTCTACATTGTTCAATCTGAAGGATGGCCTCTTCTGCCCAAGCGCCGTTTGGCAAAGCGAGCCACTCCAGCTGTGCTGTCGGATCAGCTGGATCCCATCGATCAGGCAGCCTAGCTGCGGCGATCGCAATTGACGCGAAGTCCTTAGCATCTGCGGATTTCTCTGCTACCCATTCAAGATCGTACCTTGACGCGACTGCAGGGGACCACAAGTGGCGGGGAAGCCCACTGGCCAAGTTGCCAAGGTGCCCAGTACGCAGAACAATCGCTGTCTTGGAAGCCACTGGATCTGCGATATGTGGCCCACGCTTTTCAAGCTCTGCGCGCAGTACCGCTGCCAAAGCGACGCCATCACGAACGAACAGCGCTGGAGAACCCTTCACTTGCTCGCGGCCGGGCCAGTCCTCGAGATACTCATCGACGAGCACCAACGATGCTCGATCGAGGTCACCGACTGAAACTTCGTCCGGAAGTGAGTGTTTTGCATCGACCCCAAATTTGCCGAGAAGCGCCGCGAATGCTTCCTGCGCAGGGTTATCGTCAATAACCAACACAAAAGGCGGGTAAGACATTAACGGTCCTTTCTCTTAAGCAGCACTCTAATCGAGGTTCCCTCACCGTGTGACGACGCTATAAACCTCACGTCACCCCCATAGTCATCCGCGATTGCTCGAACAATTGGTAGGCCAAGACCTAATCCCTGCCCAAGTACTTCATCAACCGAATCAGTCGTACTCTCGAAGGGTAAGAACCAACGTTCAGCTTGCGTCAGATCTACCGAATTCCCATCATTTGAGATGATGATCTCGGAGTTTCCACCACCGTCTTCTCTTGCCTCAATCCAGATGTTCCCAGACTGCGCCGCATTCTTTACCGCATTCGTCAGGATGTTTGTCAGCAGAATTGTTACTTCAGCTGGA
>Ga0302347_1003322_pt1 | contig 14377 bp, 14 predicted proteins | sample PhyWR1_FD_202178 | JGI IMG/M metagenome (GOLD analysis project Ga0302347, IMG submission 202178) | Leaf surface microbial communities from wheat plants in UC Gill Tract Community Farm, Albany, California, United States - DLSL W.R1 (v2)... | ecosystem: Host-associated > Plants > Phyllosphere >...
AACAAAAAGCCCCGGCCATGTGCCGGGGCTTTTTTTCAGGCATAAACCTGTGCGGGGCTACAACACCAGTTCCTGCTTTACCAGCTTGAGCAACTTGGCGGTATCAATCGGCTTGAGCAGGAAATCCACCACATCCAGATGCATCGCCTCGATGGCATCACGCACCCCGGCGTCGCCCGACATGATGATGACCGGCAAACTTGCCCGATCTGATGCGCGCACTTTGCGGATCAGGTGCAAGCCGTCGTGGGGCACCATGCGCAAGTCAGTAAGGATCAGCCCAATGGATTTTTCAGACTTCAATAACGCCAGCGCCTGACCTTCATTGCTTGCCGTTACACACTCAATGCCGTGCAACGTCAAAAACTCCGCCAACAGCTCACACGCCAGCTCATCATCGTCAACAATCAACACCCCATGCTGCTCCGGAACGGGTGTTCGCATCACCTCGTTCAAGGCCTCGCGCTCGGCGTCGGTCAATATGTCGTGTTCAGTCATGCGGCTCTCGTAAGCTGTCATGCCGGTCAAATACCCCAGCGCTAAAGTCGGCTATCCCTTGGTCGGTTCAATGTGCACTCAGATCACATTAATTCCAAGCCTGAGATCTGGTTAAACAAGGAAAAAGTCCGCACGAGCCCGCAAAAACTTCGACCCGACAGGTGCCCATAGACTTACGTCCAATGGGCACCCGCGCGCAGACAACCGAGCATGAGGGTCAGAACACGCCATGGGCCCGCCCCGTCCCGTCATAACAACAACGCGGTAATGGTAATGAGTAAATCGGATGCGTTTCTCCAGGCAGGGAAAACTGCGGTGCTGCAGAACATTCACGGCACCATGCAATTTTTGCAGCGATTCCCGCCCTTTAACCAAATGGAAAACACTCACCTGGCGTTCCTGGTAGAGCAGTGCCAACTGCGCTTCTATGGTCCCGGCGAGAGTATCATCCGACCGACTGACGGGCCGGTAGATCATTTTTACATCGTCAAGCAAGGCCGGGTGGTGGGTGAACGGACCCATGTGGGCCGTGAAGGCGCCGAAACCACCTTTGAAATCACCGCCGGCGAATGCTTCCCGCTAGCCGCGCTACTGGGCGAGCGTGCCACCCGCACCGAACACCGGGCAGCCGAAGACACCTTTTGCCTGCAGCTGAACAAGCCCGCTTTTATCAAATTGTTTGCCCTGTCCGACGAGTTCCGCGACTTCGCCTTGCGTGGCGTCAGCAGTCTGCTCGACAAGGTCAATCAACAGGTTCAGCAAAAAGCCGCAGAGGCCCTGGGCACTCAATATTCGCTCAACACCCGGCTCGGCGAACTGGCCATGCGCCATCCGGTGACCTGCCTGCCGGACACCGCACTGCGCGAAGCCGTGCGCCTGATGCACGAGCAGCAAGTGGGCAGCATTGTGGTGGTCGACGAGCGCAAAGCACCGTTGGGGATTTTTACCCTGCGCGACCTGCGCCAGGTGGTGGCCAGCGGGGTCCAGGACTTCGCCCAGGCAATCGACCTGTACATGACCCCGGCGCCGTTTTACCTGACCCCCGACCACAGCGCCTTTGACGCGGCCATCGCCATGACCGAGCGCCATATTGCCCACGTATGCCTGGTCAAGGATCAACGCCTGTGCGGCGTGGTTTCCGAACGTGATCTGTTCTCGCTGCAACGGGTAGATCTGGTCCATCTGGCACGCACCATCCGTCATGCGCCCCGCCTGGAAAACCTGATCAGCCTGCGCGGTGAGATAGGCCAGTTGGTAGAGCGCATGCTGGCCCATGGTGCGTCATCCACCCAGATCACCCACATCATCACCCAGCTCAACGACCACACCGTGTGCCGGGTGATCGAACTGGTACTGGCCGACCGCGGCGATCCCGGCGTGCCGTTCAGCTGGCTATGTTTTGGCAGCGAAGGGCGACGCGAACAAACCCTGCACACCGACCAGGACAACGGCATTCTGTTCGAGGCCAGGGACGCTAGCCACGCCGCCGAAATTCGCCAGCGCCTGCTGCCCGTTGCGCAGCAAATCAACCATCATCTGGCGGCCTGCGGCTTTACCCTGTGCAAGGGCAATATCATGGCCGGCAATCCGGACCTGTGCTTGTCACGCGCCGAATGGGCCCGCCGCTTCGCCGCTTTCATTCGCGAGGCAACCCCCGAGAACCTGCTGGCATCGAGCATTTATTTCGATCTGCGAGTGGTCTGGGGTGACGAACAGGGCTGCCAACAACTGCGCCGCGGGATCCTTGAGCAAGTGGCCGACAATCGCTTGTTCCAGCGCATGATGGCCGACAACGCCCTGCGCCATCGCCCGCCCGTGGGGCGTTTTCGCGAGTTTGTGCTAGAGCGCAAAGGCAGCGACAAAGCCACCCTGGACCTCAAGGTGCAAGGCCTGACGCCGTTTGTCGACGGTGCCCGGCTACTGGCACTGGCCCACGGCGTGGAAGCCAACAACACCCTCGAACGTCTGCGCCGGCTGGTGCACCTTGAAGTGATCGAACCGCTGGACGGAGCGGCGTATGAAGAGGCCTACCAATTCATCCAGCAAACCCGCATGCAACAGCATCAGTTGCAAAGCCGGGAAAACCGCCCCTGGTCCAACCGTGTCGACCCGGACAGCCTGAACCAGCTGGATCGACGCATCCTGCGTGAAGCCCTGCGCCAGGCCCAGCGCCTGCAGAGCAGCCTGGCCCTGCGGTATCAGTTATGAGCCTGCTGTCCTGGTTACTGCCACGCAAAAAGCCGGTTTTAAGCCTTGAGCAGCAGCAACGCGTTCAGCAACTGCCGCCGACACCCGGGCTAAGCGAGACCTCACTGCGCAAACAACGCTGGGTGGTGGTCGATCTGGAAACCAGCGGCCTGAACCTCAATCGCGATCAAGTGCTGTCGATAGGCGCAATGGTCATCGAAGATGGGGCGATAGACCTGGGCCAGGCGTTTGAACGTACCCTGCTGCGCACCGACAACCCCCTCACTCCCAGCGTCTTGCTACATGGCCTGGGCCCCGAAGCGATTGCTGCGGGCAGTGATCCGGCCGATGCCTTGCTCGACTTCATGACCTTCGTCGGCGACAGCCCGCTGCTTGCATTCCACGCGCCCTTTGACCAGCACATGCTCGGCCGTGCCCTTAAAGAAAGCCTGGGCTACCGTTTGCAGCACCCGTTCATGGACGTGGCGGCCCTGGCGCCGATGCTGTGCCCGCAGGTCAATCTGCGTGAAGCCGGGCTTGATCACTGGATCAGACACTTCAACCTGCAAGTCGAAGACCGCCACAACGCCAGTGCCGACGCCCTGGCCACAGCCGAACTGGCGCTGATCCTGTTCAGCCGCGCCCGCGCGCAACAGATCGACAGCCCGCTGGCCCTGCAGCAGCGGCTAAACCAATGGCAGCGACGCAAGCAAGCCCATAGCTTCTGACACCGAACCCGGCTCCTGAACCGGCACGACTTCACACCTGTAGGAGCGAGCTTGCTCGCGAGCCTTTCATGGCTGCGCCAAAGAGCTCGCGAGCAAGCTCGCTCCTACAGGCTGTTTACCTTCCGATGAGTGTCAATTGCGCATGCCCATGGCCTCTGACACAATCGCGAATAGTTATCGTTAGTTAAAACTCGTCTTCGGTGATGTCCTTGTCGTCAGTCCAAACCCCGCACAGTGAACTGGTTGGAGCGCTTTACCGCGACCATCGCGGTTGGCTCAAGGCACCCCGCGAACCCCGGGCTTTCCTGGCTGCCATTGCCAAAGGCCTGCTGTTTGATTATTTCCGCCGCGCCGCCCTGGAGCAGGCCTACCTCAACGAGCTGATGCTGATCCCCGAGGCCGAGCTACCCTCGCCTGAAGAACAGCAACTGATCCTCGAAGACCTCAAGGCCATCGACCGCCTGCTCGGCAAACTGTCGAGCAAGTCCCGCGCAGCCTTCCTGCATAGCCGCATCGACGGCCTGACCCACGCTGAAATCGCTGAACGCCTCGGCGTGTCGGTGCCCCGCGTGCGCCAGTACCTGGCCCAGGGTATCCGCCAGTGCTACATCGCCCTGTATGGCGAACCGGCATGAGCCCGGTCAGTTCCAGACCGGTATCGCCAGCCGTGCTGGATGCCGCCATTGCCTGGCAGCTGTGTCTGGACTGCGGCAATGGCAGCGAGATAGAGCAAGCCGAATTCAGCAAGTGGTACAGCGCCAGCGAAGAGCATGCGCGGGCCTGGTTGCAACTGGGCATGCTCGACCACCGCTTCAGCAGCGCCACTGCCCCTGCACGCAACGCTTTGCTCAAGGCCCGCAGCGGCGTGCAGCAGGTGCGCAAAATCGGCGGCGGGCTGGCCAGCATCGCGCTGGTGTTGGGGCTGACATTGTTCGTCGGCAAGGACTTTCTGCCGGTTGATTACTGGATGGCCGATCACCGCACCGCCACGGGCGAGCAGCGCCAGTTACACCTGGCCGATGGCACGCTGCTGAACCTCAACACCCACAGCGCAGTCGATGTGCGGTTTGATCAGACGACGCGGCGAATCATCCTGCAAGAAGGCGAAATCATGGTTCAGACCGGCCATGGCGACCCGCGGCCGTTTATCGTGCAAACCCGCGATGGCAGCCTACGCGCACTGGGCACGCGGTTTCTGGTGAGGCGCGAGGACGACGGCACCCGCCTCAGCGTGTTGCAGTCGCGGGTCGCGGCCCATCCCGAAAACAGCGTCGACGAAATCATCTACAACGAGGGTCAGCAGGTACTGATGCACCGCGACCACCTCGGCCAGATGCTCGCCGTCAACTCCGGAGCAGACGCCTGGACCCGCGGCATGCTGGTCCTCGACAACGTCCGTCTGGGCGACATGGTGCGCGAACTCAACCGCTATCACCGCGGCCATCTGGGCGTCGACCCTGACGTGGCCGACCTGCGCATCAGCGGCAGCTTCGCCCTGAACAACGTCGAACTGGCGCTCAATTCCCTGCTGCCCGCTTTACCGGTGAAGATTGAACAGCACACCCCGTGGTGGGTCACCGTCAGCGCCAGGCCCGGCAAAAACTAAATCTAAATTATTTTCAATCAGCCCTATCACTTTTCTGATCTCGTTCGGCAGATAGTCATTGAGAAACATTTCCATTCAGGAACCCGCCGAATGTCCCGCTCCCTCGACACCTTTTTGCGCCCCAGCCTGTTAGCCGTAGCCATCGCCTTTTGCGCCCCGTTGGCCAGCACCTCGCTGATCGCCGCCGAGCAGGCCTCGACTGCGCGCAGCTACAACCTGCCCGCCGGGCCGTTGGCGTCAACCCTGAACCAGATCGCCAGCCAGTCGGGTATCACCCTGGCCATCGACCCGGCTCTGGTTGCAGGTAAAACCTCAGCCCCGGTCAAAGGCTCGTTCGAGGCCAGCACGGCATTGCGCGAGGCGTTGCGCGACAGCGGCCTGCAACTGGTGCCGGGAAGCGCCGGCAGCTTCACCCTGATCGCCATCCCTGCAGGGGTGGTGGCGCTTGAAGCCACCACCATCAGCGGCCAGGACAGCTATGAAAGCGCATGGGGCCCGGTCGACGGCTACCTTGCCCAACGCACCGCCGCCGGCACCAAAACCGACACCTCCCTGCTCGAAGCCCCGCGCTCGATCTCCGTCGCCACCCGCAGCCAGATGCAGGACCGGGCGGTGCAGAACCTGGATGATGCGGTGCGTTATATGCCGGGCGTAACGGCCAGCAGTTATGGCAGTGACAGCCGTGCTGAATGGTTGAAGGTCCGCGGCTTTGAGCCTACCCAGTTCCTCGATGGCCTGCCGTTGCCTAAAGGCACCTACGCCATGCCCAAACTTGAAACCTGGGACCTGGAACGCGTGGCCCTGCTCCGCGGCCCGGCGTCATCGGTCTACGGCCAGACCCCTGCTGGCGGTCTGCTCGACATGGTCAGCCGACGCCCGGAAGATACCGCCAGCCACGAAGTGCAGATGCAGATCGGCAGCTACCAGCGCAAGCAGATCAGCTTCGACAGCACCGGCCCGATTGATGATGAAGGACGTTTTCTGTACCGCGTCAGCGGCGTGGTGCGTGACAGCAACACCGCCATCGATCACAACGAAGACAAGCGCTACAACATTGCGCCGAGCCTGACCTGGAACATTGACGAAGACACCAAGCTGACCTTCCTCAGCCAGTTCAACCGTGATGACACCGGGATCACCAGCCAGTTTTTGCCGCTGCAAGGCACCAAGGTGTCCACGCCTGCGGGCAAAGTGAAGTATCACGAAAACCTGGGTGATCCCAAGTGGGAGTTCTACGACAAGACCTACTACGCACTCGGCTATGCCTTTGAGCACCGCCTCAATGATGTGTGGCAGTTCCGTCAAAACCTGCGCTACACCAAGAGCGATCTGGCCTTCCAGGGCATCACTGCAGGCGGTTACTACGGCTCGGTGGCAGACGATGGCACCGTTCAGCGCGGGGCCAACGTGGTCGATGAAGACATCAGCCAGTTCGCCGTGGACAACAATTTCCAGGCTGACTTCGATACCGGCGCAATCAAGCACACCGTCCTGATCGGGCTCGACCATCAGCGCGTCAATACCAACTACAAATGGGATTACGGCGCCGCTCCTGCCAGCAACATCATCAACCCGATCTATGGGCAGGATTTCAGCAACGTCAAATACACCACCTACAACGACTACAACCAGAAAACCCGCGACACCGGTCTTTACCTGCAAGACCAGATGGCCCTGGACAACTGGCGCTTGACCCTTGGCGGACGTCAGGACTGGTTGCACACCGACACGACGTTCTACAACGAGAACAATGCCCGCGACACACGTGACGACAGCGCCTTCACCGGTAATGCCGCACTGAGCTATGTGTTCGATTCCGGCTTCACGCCTTATGTTTCGTACGCCGAATCGTTCCAGGCCGAACCAGGTGGCTTCGCCGGCAAATCATTCAAGCCCGGCACCGGCAAGCAATACGAGCTGGGCCTCAAGTACCAGCCGCCGGGCAGCGACATGCTGTTTACCGCCGCAGTCTATGACCTGACCCGCAAGAACATTGTGCTGAGCGATACGCTGGGCGTCAGCCGGCCGCTGGGCGAAGCCAACGTGCGTGGCCTGGAACTGGAAGCGGTGGGCAACGTTAACGAGAACCTGAAGCTGACGGCAGCCTACACCTACGCCAACACCAAAATGACCAAGGTGTCCGACCCGCTGGACAAGAACCGTCCACTGCCACTGACCCCCGAACATCAGGCTTCCATCTGGGCTGACTACACCTGGCACAAAGGTGCGCTGGAAGGGTTCGGCGTAGGCTTTGGCGCCCGCTACATTGGCGAGACCGACAACATCGCGATTGGCAGCATGGCCTATGTACCGGACGCTTCCTATGGTCACACGGACGCCTACACCGTCTACGATGCGGCGGTCCATTACGACCTGGGCAAAATGAACAAATCGCTGCAGGGCGCCACGGTTTCGGTTAACGCCAACAACGTTTTCGACAAGCAATACCTGTCGACCTGCGATGGTTTCTACTGCTACTACGGCGACCGCCGCAACGTCATGGCCAGCGTCAACTACAAGTGGTAACCCGCTAAACACAGCACCACTACCCACCTGTAGGAGCGAGCTTGCCTCGCGATGAGATCATCCCCCGAGCGAGGTGGTGCCATCGCCAGGCAAGCTCGCTCCCACAAGGGCGTTTTTGCATTTGGGAATGTCATGAAAAGCAAAACCATCCGCCGCTGGTCCTTTATTCACACCTGGACCAGCCTGATTTGCACCGCGTTTTTGCTGATGCTGGCGCTGACCGGCCTGCCGTTGATTTTTCACCATGAAATCGACCATCTGCTGGGGGACGCGCCACAGGTCAAGCAATTGCCTGCCGGCACGCCAACCCTCGATCTGCAACAGCTGGTGCTCGCGGCGCAGGCTCACCGGCCGGGGGAGGTTATGCAGTATTTCGGCTGGGACGACGATGAGCCCAATGCCGTCCTGACCATCATGGCTCCCACTGCAGACACCGAGCCCAATTCATCCCACACCTTTATGCTCGATGCACGTACCGGCGAGGCGATTGATGTGCCCTCCGCCAACGGCGGCATCATGATGGTCATGCTGCGCCTGCACGTGGACATGTTTGCCGGTCTGCCCGGCAAGCTGTTGCTGGCGTTCATGGGCATTCTGTTTGTACTGGCGATCATCTCCGGCACGGTCTTGTACTTGCCGTTCATGCGCCGCCATGACTTTGCCACCGTGCGCACCGACAAGTCCCGGCGCTTGCGCTGGCTCGACCTGCATAACCTGATTGGCGTCGTGACCCTGACCTGGGCGCTGGTGGTGGGCGTGACCGGGGTGATCAGTGCCAGCGCCGACCTGATCATCGCCGCCTGGCGCGCTGAAACCCTCAGCGCCATGATCGAACCCTACCGCGACGCCCCGCCACTGACTCACCTGGCACCCGCCAGTGACCTGTTGCACATCGCCGCCAAGGCCGCGCCCGACATGCAGCCGGACTTTATCGCCTTCCCCGGTACCCGGTTCTCCAGCGAGCACCATTACTCGGTGTTCATGAAAGGCAATACCCACCTGACTTCGCACCTGCTGACCCCGGTGCTGATAGACGCCAGCAACCTTGAGGTCACCGCCGTGGCCGGGCGCCCGTGGTACATGGATGCCATGGGCATGTCGCAACCGCTGCACTTTGGCGACTACGGCGGCATGCCGATGAAAGTGCTGTGGGCGGCACTCGACCTGTTGACCATCGTGGTCCTGGGCAGTGGCCTGTATCTGTGGTGGGTACGTCGTCGAGCAGCCAAGGAGAGCGCCCGATGAAACCGCGTCAGTCGAGTTTCTGGAAAGTGTTCTCCATCCCGCTGGCGATCGGGCTGGTCGGGGCAACGGGCTTGTTTTGTGCACTGCTGGATGATGGCGCCTGGGATGCCCTGAGCTGGATAGGGCTGGGCATCCCGGTGTGGCTCAGCGTGCGCGGGTTACTCAAGCGCTGACCCGGCCCTGCAGGGCAGGGCCGGGTTTGATCAGCAATCCGGTTTGTCTGCCGTGTAGCGACGCGCCGGGTTGACCGCGGCACCGAACTCGCGCAAGGCCTTGGCACCGATCAACAGCGGGTAGTTGAAGCTGCTGCGGTCGGTGAGGTTGACCTCAACCGTGCGTTTGACATTGCCCAGGCACATTTCCAGATCGACCACCGGGCGCTTGGCGCTTTCGGTTGCGTCCTTGTCTTCATCTTCATCGGCGCGGCTTTTGATTTTGCTGATGCGGGCCACTTTGTGTTCATAGACCTTGCTGCTCGCACCTTCGGTTGCCAGCTGGAAGCGTACCCACTCATCGCCATCGCGGGTAAAGGTCTGAATGTTTTTGGCTGACAGCGACGCGGTCAGGGCGCCGGTGTCCATCTTGGCTTTGAGGGTTTCACCGATTTCCGGCAACTTGATGTATTCGTAACGCCCGTACAGGGTCGGCTCGGCGGCCATCACCGGCAATGCCAGTACAGACAGCAAGGCTAGAACAGACTTCATAAAGACAGTTTCCTTCGGTTTAACGCCACCTGCAGGGGCGAGCCTGGCTCGCGATGCTGGCAACTCGTTTAATTCATTTACCGTGGTGATGCTATCGCGAGCAAGCCCGCGTCTACAGTGTCGGTTGAACGATAGCGGCTGGCGCGTGAAACATTTGTCGATACGCCGATTTGGCGTTCTGCAAGGCTCTGCTTATCATGACCGGTCCCTGAACGTTCAAGAGTTACTTATGCGCCGCCTGCTCACCGGCTGTCTGGTCACACTGCTATTGCTGTGTAACACCCTCGTCCTGTTTGGCCCGTTGATGCTGTTTGCCGTGCTCAAACTCATCTCACCGGGCCGCCTGCGCGATTACAATTCGTGGGCCGTGATGTGGATCGCCGAGACCTGGTCTGAAATCGATAAACGCATTTTCGCCCTGTGCCTGCCCACCCAATGGGACATTCGCGGCGCTGAAGGCCTGAGACGCGATACCTCGTACCTGGTGATCAGCAATCATCAATCGTGGGTTGATATCCCGGCGCTGATGCAGGGCCTGAACCGGCGCACGCCGTTCTTCAAATTCTTCCTCAAAAAAGAACTGATCTGGGTGCCCTTTCTGGGGCTGGCCTGGTGGGCGCTCGACTACCCGTTCATGAAGCGTTACTCCAAAGCCTTCCTGGCCAGACACCCGGAGCTCAAAGGTGAAGACCTGAGAATTACCCGGGCGGCCTGCGATCTTTTCAAGCGCCAGCCGGTGACCGTGGTCAACTATCTTGAAGGCACGCGTTTTACCCCGGCCAAGCGCGCCCGCCAGCAATCGCCTTACACCTACCTGCTCAAGCCCAAGGCAGGCGGCGTGGCCTTCGTGCTGGCAGCCATGGGCGAACAGCTGGATGCCGTGCTCGACGTGACCGTGGTGTATCCACAGGCAAGGATTCCGGGGTTTTGGGAGTTGATCAGCGGGCAAGTGCCCAAGGTGATCGTCGACATACAGATCCGCGAGCTGGACCCGGCGTTATGGCAGGGGGATTACGAGAATGATCCGGTGTTTCGTGAGCAGATCCAGAGCTGGGTCAACCAGCTCTGGATCAAGAAAGATCAACGCATCAGCACCTTGCGTGCCGAGCGTGGCTGATCTTTAAACGCCCCAGGCGCTACCCAGTTTGCTCAGCAGCGAAGTGCTGACGTTCTGGCCTTTGAAGTAATCCAGCAGAACCGGGGCAAACTTGGCGACCATCCCGTCCTGCATGCCCAGCGCAGAGAACGCGGCATCAAGCTGGCTGGTATTGGCCACGTTGCTCACAGCGCTGGTCGCGGTTTCGGACACGCCATTGGTCTTGCCCAGCAAACCGCCCAGTTGGCTCAGTTGACCCAGGGCACCGGCGCCAGCCAGCTTGTTAACACCCGGCACTTGCTTGGTCAGCTCGGAATAGTCACTGGAAGTCAGCTGGTTTTTCGCCAGGCTCAACATCGCGCCAACACCGCCAGCCGCCTGCTCGGGCTTGACCCCAAGCTCGTTGACCTTGCTCAGCAACTGCACCGCTTGTGCCGACTTGTCAGTGGTCGCGCCGTTGCCGTTGGCGCCCTGCATTTGAGCCGCGACGCCAGCCACATCGCTCAAGCTGAAACCCGCAAACACCGGGCTTGCGGCCACGGTCATCAATGTTGCCAGTGCCACTGCGCTCAACTTTTTCATTGCATCAACCTCTATATCCAAAGAGCCGCGCGTCAATTAACGCGACGGCAAAACTGTGTGTAAGACCCGAATAACCGGCAGATGTTCCCAAATGCCACTACTGGATCAAACGGCACGCAATCTTAATTGAAAAATTGTTTGCCCGCGCTGCATCCGCTTTGCCCTCGCCTGCGTATATCAAGCACGGACAGACCTTACTGACCGCCTGATAACCGACAAGGACACAGACCATGAAACGCAATTCGATCACAACCCCGTTGATTGCCAGCCTTCTGACCCTGGCCCTTGCCGGCGGCGCGCTCCTCACTACCGCACAAGCGGCTGACATGGGCATGAACCACGACAGCGTGATGGTCGGCGGGCAAAGCATGCTGCCCGGCAAAGACATCATCGACAACGCAGTAAATTCGGCCGATCACACCACTCTGGTGGCCGCAGTTAAAGCGGCAGGCCTGGTTGACACCCTTAAAGGCAAAGGGCCGTTCACCGTGTTTGCGCCGGTCAACTCCGCGTTCGCAGCCTTGCCGGCAGGAACGGTCGACACGCTGCTCAAACCTGAAAACAAAGCCACCCTGACCAAGATTCTCACGTACCACGTGGTAGCCGGCAAACTCGACATGATGGAGCTGGCCAAACGCATCAAGGCCGGTGGCGGTAAAGCAGAACTCACCACCGTCAGCGGCGGCAAACTGTGGGTGATGATGAATGGCCCGCACAACATCGTGGTCAAGGATGAAAAAGGTAATGTCGCCGACATCACTACCTACGATGTTAACCAGTCCAATGGCGTCATTCAGGTCATCGACAAAGTACTGATGCCTAAATAGTTGCACGCCTGTCCGGCCGGTTAGCGCTCACGGCAACCGGCCGGTCAATGAGAACCCTGCCATGAATGGAATAACACTATATGCTCAACTAATCTCAACCGATAACTGGCATGGAGCCATCACCAGTGATGTAGGGAGAACGGGTATTTTAACTGCCAACACCGAGTACCTAAAACAGCTGCTGGCCCAATGCTCGTTGGGCAATCGACGCGCTTTCGAAACCCTGTACCGCAGTGTGGCTCCCAGCTTGCACAGCGTAGCCCTGCGATGTATGGGTCGACGCGACCTGGCTGAAGAAGTGGTGCAGGAAAGTTTTGTGCGCATTTGGCACAACGCCTCACGTTATGAAGCTCATTTGTCAGCACCACTGACCTGGATGATCAACATCACGCGTAACCTGGCGATCGACCAACTGCGCAAACACCGCGAGTTGCCGTTAAGCGATCTGCAACAGGACGCCGTGGCCGATGACACCCCGGGCGCCGATGAGCAACTGGACAGCGCCCGCTCCTCCCGTGCCCTCAATCATTGCCTTGAGCAACTGGACGGTATGCAGCGCCAGACCATCACCATTGCCTATTTCCATGGCTTCAGCGCCAGCGAACTGGCCACGCAGTTGGCCGCGCCCTTGGGCACAGTCAAATCCTCGATTCGCCGGGGCATGGAACGTCTGCGCAGGTGCCTCGAATCATGAACTATAAAACTGCCGACCTGCGCCGGGCACTGGCTGGCGACTATGCCATTGGCCTGATGCCGCCCACGGCCCGCAAACGCTTTGAACAACTGCTGCTGGACGACGCACATTTGCGCGCCGAACTGGCGCAGTGGAACACCCATCTCGCCAGCCTGGCCGAGCCCCTGACTGCGCAGCCCGTACCCGAGCACGTGTGGCAGGCCGTCGTTTCGCGGATCGAACCACAAAAGCTGCATGTGCCGGCCAAGCGTCCGTTCTGGACCTGGCTACGCACGGGGGCTGTGGTCTGCTCTTTGCTGATTGCCGTGACAGTGGGGTTGCTCTATACCCGCGACAACGCTCAGTACAAGGCCACCTTGCTCAGCGGCACCGAGCAACCTGCCTTGCGGATCGAAGCTCACGCCGATTACCTGAAGGTTCAACCGCTGGAACTGGCCGCCGTCGATGCCGGGCGCAGCCTCGAGTTATGGGCGATCCCGGTAGAGGGCAAGCCTGTATCGCTGGGCCTGATCCCCACGGGCGGCGATGGCATGATCGGCCTGAGCGAGAGCCAGCAGCAAATGCTGGGCACCCGTGTAGTGCTGGCAGTCAGCCTTGAACCGCGTGGCGGCTCACCGACCGGCCAGCCGACCGGGCCGGTGTTGTACCAAGGGCCGTTGGCCGCGTTGTAAACATCACTGCCGGAGCGGACGAATGCAGTTCGCTCCAGCAGTGGATGTATCGATCAGACCCCGCTGAACAGCTTGTGCGGATCGATCACAAACTTCTTCGGTACCCCCGCATCAAACTCGCCATAGCCACGTGGCGCATCGTCCAGGCTGATCACTTCAACCCCGACGATATCGGCGATTTTGATCCGGTCCCACATGATGGCTTGCATCAGTTGGCGGTTGTATTTCATCACTGGCGTCTGGCCGGTATGGAAGCTGTGGGACTTGGCCCAGCCCAGACCAAAGCGAATGCTCAGGCTGCCCATTTTCGCAGCCGCATCCACAGCGCCCGGATCTTCGGTTACATACAGGCCCGGGATGCCGATTTTGCCCGCCACCCGCACCACGCCCATCAGTGAATTGAGTACGGTGGCCGGAGCTTCGTGCTTGACCCCGTCATGACCGTGACCACGGGCCTCAAAGCCCACGGCATCGACTGCGCAATCCACTTCCGGCTCACCCAGCAACTCGGCAATCTGTTCGTGCAGCGGCGTGTCTTTGGACAAGTCGGCAATTTCAAAGCCCTGGGCCTTGGCGTGCGCCAGACGAATCGGGTTCACGTCACCGACAATCACCACCGCCGCGCCCAACAGTCGCGCCGACGCCGCTGCCGCCAGACCTACCGGCCCTGCACCGGCGATATACACCGTGCTGCCAGGGCCGACGCCCGCAGTCACGGCACCGTGGTAACCGGTGGGCAGAATGTCGGAGAGGCAGGTCAGGTCGCGGATTTTCTCCATCGCCGCGTCGCGGTCCGGCAGTTTGAGCAGGTTGAAATCAGCATACGGCACCAGCACATATTCAGCCTGGCCGCCGACCCAGTCGCCCATGTCCACGTAACCATAAGCGCCACCGGGACGGGCCGGGTTGACGGTCAGACACACCCCGGTGTTTTGCTCCTTACAGCTGCGGCAACGTCCGCACGCCACGTTAAAGGGCACCGACACCAGGTCGCCGACTTTCAAATGCTCAAC
>Ga0302347_1003324_pt1 | contig 14373 bp, 17 predicted proteins | sample PhyWR1_FD_202178 | JGI IMG/M metagenome (GOLD analysis project Ga0302347, IMG submission 202178) | Leaf surface microbial communities from wheat plants in UC Gill Tract Community Farm, Albany, California, United States - DLSL W.R1 (v2)... | ecosystem: Host-associated > Plants > Phyllosphere >...
AAAAAATACACCCTGAGCACCACCTTTCAGCAAGTCTTCAATCCTTGAGGTCACCATGATCACCGCAGACGACCAGACACTTGAACCGGGCTCACTGATCCAGCTGGTTGAGCTGGACGGCGAGTCAAGGGGCATGGGCACCTTGCGCTATCACGCGCACCAACAACCCGGGGCAATCATCTGGAAGGGCGAGCGCTACGAGCCGCGTCCGTTTGAAGTCAGTGGCTTTGGCCGGGGCATGGAGGGTAACACCTCAACCCCGATGCTCAAGCTGGGCAATCTCGATGGCGTGATTACGGCGCTGTGCCTGAACTTCCACCAGCTCAGCGGCGTACGCCTGACGGTGCGTGAAACCTACGCCAAGTACCTGGATGCCGCGAACTTCCCCGGCGGTAACCCCGAAGCCAGCCCGATGGAACGCCTGAACATCTCTTACATCAATCAGGCGCTGAGTCTGAGCCGGGAAGAGGTGAGCTTTGAGTGTGCATCGCCCACCGCGATCAAGGGCCAGATGCTGCCCGGCGGGCAACTGATGAGCCGCTGTGAATGGTGCTTGTGGGGCGAGTACCGGGGAGAGGACTGCAACTACACCGGCGTGCGGATGTTCGATCTGGACGGCAACCCGGTGTCAGACCCGGCGCTTGACCGCTGCGGCGGGCGGGTCAGCGATTGCGAAATACGCCACGGCAAAGGCAATCCGCTGCCGTTTGGCGGCACCCCGGCGACTTCCTTGGGCGAGTAAATTATGAATAAAACCCTGATCAAACAGATCCAGGCCCACGCCGCTGCCGAGTTCCCCAGGGAATGCTGCGGCGTCGTGATTGCCGAGGGCGGGCTCCAGAAATACGTGCCATGCCGCAACGATGCCAGCACCCCCAGTGAACACTTCATCATCAACCCTGAAGACCTGGCCGACGCTGAAGACCGTGGCGCCATTCGCGTCATCGTCCACAGTCACCCGGACACCCCAGCGCAACCGAGCATGGCCGACCGCGTCAGCTGCGAACTGCACGAGAAGCCCTGGGCAATTATCAGCTGGCCTTCGGGCGAGCTATTCGAGTTCAAGCCCTGTGGCTATCAGGCGCCTTTGATTGGTCGGGATTACGGCCACGGCCTGCTCGATTGCTACGCCCTGTGCCGCGACTACTACAGCTGCGAGTACGGCATTGAACTGCCCAACTACCCGCGCCGCGATGGGTGGTGGAAAAACGGTGAAAGCCTCTACGAGAAATACTACGAAGAGGCCGGGTTCTATCCGGTGGCCGACCTGCGCAAGGGCGACATGATCCTGATGCAAATCAATGCCAATGCGCCCAACCATGCCGGGATCTATCTGGGTGACGGCCTGTTGGCCAGCGTGCCCGACCTGCACCCGGCGCCGCGTACCTTTCTGCACCACCGCTACAACAAGAAATCCAGCCGCGACGTATACGGCGGCATGTGGGCCGACTACACCGTGTTGATCTTGCGGCACCAAAAAATGCCGGAGGAAAGCTGATGGCCGCTCGAACGGTAATCACTGCCCAGCCGCTGGTGGTGCGGATCATGCTGTACGGCGTGCTGGGTGCGCGCTTCGGCCGTGAACATAGGTTGGCGGTGCACTCCTGCGCCGAGGCGATCCATGCCTTGTGCGTATCGATACCCGGCTTCAAACGCTTTCTGCGCCTGTCGGAAGAGCGCGGCCTGACCTTTGCTGTGTTCCGGGGCAAGCAGAACCTGTCGGCAGACGAGATGGACATGCGTTCAGGGCGTCCCGAACCGATCCGCATTGCTCCCATTGTGATGGGGCGCAAGGCGGGCCTGTTCCAGACCATCGCCGGCATCGCGCTGATCGTAATCGGCGTGATTACTCAGCAGTACTACCTGGCCGCCGCTGGCGCCGGTATGGCCATAGGCGGGGTTGCGGCGATGCTTTCACCGTCGCCCGCAGGCTTGCTGGGGCAAGAAGACTCGGGCAACAAAGCTAGTTACGCATTCGGTTCAGCCGTCACCACCACTGCGCAAGGCCGCTGCAAGCCGTTGCTGTATGGCGAGCGCGACATTGGCGGGGCTTTAGGCTCTGCCGGCATTTACGCGGAAGATCAACTGTAGGGACATGACATGAGCAAAACCTCTGTGGTGCGCGCTGCAAAGCGCAAGCGCCGGCATCCGCCTGCCCGTGTATCAGGTGCCAAAGGTGGCCAGAGCAAGCCACGCCAGCCCTATAAGGCCCCCGATAGCGCGCTGTCTATCTCCCATGCCAACCTGCTGTACTTCCTCAGCGAGGGGCCAATCGTCGGCCCGGTCAATGGTCTGGAATCGGTCAAACTCGACGGCACACCAATGCGTGGGCCTGACGGCGGAGAAAACTTTCCCGGCGCGAGCTGGGACTTTCGCCCGGGCACTGTCGATCAAGACCATATCGCGGGCTTCCCGGCCATTGAAAACGAGATCACCCAGGGCTTCCCGGTTGAACTGCGCTCGGATGCACCCTGGACGCGGGCCATCACCGATCCGCAGTTGTCGGCGGTGCGTATCCGTCTGGCCTGGCCGCAAATATGGGAAGTGAAAAGCAACGGCGACCAGGTGGGCTACCGGATCGATTACGTCATCGAGCTGTCAGTGGATGGCGGCAGTTTTCAGCCCTATCTCAATGCCACACTCAATGACAAAGGCACCACCGAGTACGAGCGCAGCCACCGGGTAGACCTGCCCGAAGGTTTTACCTCGGCGTTGGTACGTGTGCGCCGGTTGACGGCCAACCGCAACGATGTGAACTGGGCCGACACCATGCGCATCAAGGCGCTGACCGAGGTGATCGACGCCAAACTGCGCTACCCCAATCTGGCGCTGGGCGCATTACGCTTCGACGCTTCGCAGTTCCAGAATATCCCCAAATTCAGCCTGCGCGCACGCGGGCGCATCATTCGGGTACCGAGCAACTACGACCCAGAAACCCGCGCCTACACCGGTAACTGGAATGGCACCTTTAAACAGGCGTACACCAACAACCCGGCGTGGATCTGGTACGACTTGCTGTTGCATCGGCGCTATGGCCTGGGGCGACGCATCACCCCGGATATGGTCGACAAGTGGACCTTGTACGAGATTGGCCGCTATTGCGATGTGATGGTCAAGGATGGCCTGGGCGGACTTGAGCCGCGCATGACCACCAACGTCTACATTCAGGATCAGGTCGAGGGTTACGCGCTGCTGTCCGACCTGGCCAGCGTGTTTCGTGGTAGCAGTTGCTGGAATGGCTCGATGGTCACGATGGTGGCCGATATACCGGGCAACGAAGACGGCTACGTGTTCACCCGCTCCAATATCATCGGCGAATTCGAGTACGGCGCCGTGGCCTGGCCAGACCGGCACACACGGGTCAAAGTCAGCTACGACAACCCGGCCAACGACTTCAAAACCGAACCGGTACCGGTCACCAACGAAGAGCTGATCGGCATCCTTGGCCACCGTCAAAAAGATATCTCGGCCTTTGGCTGCACCTCCCAGGGCCAGGCCATGCGCCACGGCGTTTGGTTGTTGAAAACCGAGCAGCACGAGAGTTGGACGGTGGGTTTCACCACCGGCATGGAAGGACGCAACGTCGAGCCCGGGCAAATCATCTGCATTGCCGACGAACTGTTTTCCGGGCGGGTCAGCGGCGGGCGGATTCGCGCAGCCACCAAACGGGTGATTACCCTCGACCTTGCCGCGCAGATCCAGCCTGAAGACCGCCTGATCCTCAACCTGCCCAGCGGCAAAACCGAAGGCCGGATCGTCAAATCAGTGGCCGGGCACGAAGTCACGCTGCTGGCCGATTATTCAGAACTGCCGCAGCCCGAAAGCAGCTGGTCGGTTGAAAGCGCTGACCTGGCCGTGATGCGTTTTCGTGTGCAGACCATCGAGCCACACGGCCTGCATCAATTCGAAATCAAAGCCGTGCAGCATGAACCGGGCAAATATGACGCCATCGACAATGGTGCGCGCATCGATCCGCAGCCCATCTCCATCCTGCCACCGGGTGTTATGAGCCCGCCGGAAAACATCCAGATCGAAGCCCGCAGCGTGGTCGAGCAAGGGCTGGCAGTCAGCACCATGCGGATCAGCTGGAGCGCGTCGAAAGGGGCAGTGTCCTATAACGTCGAGTGGCGAAAAGACAACGGCACCTGGGTAAAGCTGCCCTCGAACGGCACCCTTGGCGCCGAGGTCGAAGGCGTCTACAGCGGGCGATACCTTGCCCGTGTCAGCGCCGTAAACGCCATGGGCGTGGCTTCACCGTGGGGCAATAGCCTAGAAGTACAGTTGCAGGGCAAAGTCGGCTTGCCACCGGCAGTGTCTTACCTGCGCACCGAAAGTTTGGTCTATGGCATCGGGATCAACTGGGGCTTTCCAGCGGGCGCCGAAGATTCCCAGCGCACTGAGCTATGGCAGAGCACGGCCAACCACCTGGCAGACGCGACCAAGCTGGGCGACTTCGCCTACCCACAGGCGCGGCACGAAATGCAAAACATCGTTCCCGGTACCAGCCTGTTTTTCTGGGCACGGCTTGTCGATCGCACCGGCAATGTCGGGCCGTGGTTTCCTGAAAAGCTTGGGATCAATGGCCAACCGAGTTCGGATCAGACGGAGTATGAGAAATACTTTGTCGGCAAAATTGGCAAGGGCGCGCTCTATCAAGAGCTGCGCGACGACATTGAGCTGGTCACCGGCGATGGCCCGGGCTCAGTGAATGAGTTGGCGGGAAAGGTTCAGGACTTGAACACCAAGGTTGACGGATTGGTTGATACCTTCGTTTACGATCCAGCACTGACCTATGCCACTGGCGAAACGACTCGGGAGGGACGCTATCTCTACCGGGCGCTTCAAGCTGTACCGCCCGATACGCCACCGCCCAACCCGTCTTACTGGAAAGACATTGGGGAGCTGCTTGAAACGGCCAATGGCCTGGCTCTTCAGGTTAACCAGAACACCACCCACATTGAGGAAATCGACGGCAAGGTTGCCGCCTCGGCGTCTTCGCTTGACGCCTTAAGGGCAGCAGCGCGGGCCGAAGCGGGTGAAGGTGAGTTAGCCGACGCTCTCAAGAGCTGGCATTCCACTGCGGATCTGGCGGTAGAGAAACGTGTGCGGGCGTCTGACGATAAGGCTCTTTCGGAGCGCATCACAATGTTCGGGGTGAAAGTCGGCGAGAACACTGCCGGGCTTTCCACGCTGGAAAAAGTCGTGGCCACCAACGAGTCAGTCAGCGCCAAGAGCATCACGGAGCTGAAAGGCCAACTGGTGGACGTGAACTCTGGCATCTCCGGGAACACTCAAGCGCTGGAAACCCTGAGTGGTGAAGTGTCACGCATCGATGGCGCGGTTGTAGCCTCGGCCAGCAGCCTGGAATCGCTGCGGGCAGACGCGCGAAGTGACACGGGTGAAGGGGAGTTGTCAGGTGCTTTAGACGCGTGGAGCTCAACGGCCAACTTCGCACTGGAGAAAAAGGTGCGGGCCACGGCTGAAGAAGCCTTGGCAATGAAAACCGAGCAGCTGCAAGTTAACCTCAATCAAACCAGCGCCTCGGTGCAGCAGGTCAGCCAGGCCGTGGTCGATGTGAATGGGCGGGTGTCGGCCCAAACCACGATCAAAGCTGAAACCATTGTGGGCGGGCGCAAGGTCATGGCGGGCCTCGCGCTGGGATCTGACGGCGACACCTCGGAAATTCTGGCCTTCGCTCAACGTTTTGCCATCATCGATGAAGTCACCGGCCAACTGCGTGCGCCTTTTATAGTTTCGGGCGGTCAGGTGTTTATCAACTACGCCATGATTGATACCGCGTTTATTCAGAACCTGGTGCTGGGCATGACGTTGCGTTCCAGTGCGGTGAACGCCAAGGGATTGCCGCTGCTGGAAATCAACATTCCGGCGGGCCTGCTGACCTTGCGTAGCGCGGGGGCAGGTGGTTCATCAACACTAAACAACGACGGGTTGGTAGTGACCGATGAAGGCGACGTGGTGCGTACTCAAGTCGGGAAGCTGACGCTATGAGCTATGGATTAAGGACCTGGAACGCCAAGGGTGTGCTTGAACTGGACACCGACACGTTTACCTATCAGGTGATCCACAATCAGGTGTACCAGTTGACGCTACGGGCAGTGATTACGGTGTCCATTGCCGGGTTCAGCCCGGCCAATTGCGTCGCAACGATCTTGCCCATTACACCGCCCAATACTTCGTACAACAGCTGCTACGACGCCATGCCCTATATGAGCGTGGTCAGCGGTCAGGTGGTGGTCAGGTCACAGAACCCGATGGAGCCTGACACCAATAACGGATCGGCGATCCAGTTCAGATTGCTGGTGATGAGGTTCAAAAATTGAGCTACGGACTGCGGGTCGTCAATAGTAATTCGTATGTGCAGATTGACTCTGACACGCCCAGGCTTTGCAGCCTCTACAACGGCACCTACTCGGCAGGCAGCCGGGTCGCCATCGTAACCTTCCCGGCGGCGATAACCACAGCTGAACCGCCGTGCATTTTTATCCGGAACTCACCCACAGCGCCCAACGATATCTACACGCAAACCATCCTGACCGGAACGCCCGGCAACTGGACGGGCTTCCAAATCTGGGCAAACAACATCAACTCCAGACCCACTGGAAAGTGGTTTGCAGCCGTGTTTGCAACCAAGGCCAATGGCAATTACGGCATGCGCATCTGGGGCGCGAACGGCCAATTGGTGTTCGACTCAGGTGCCACGCCTGTGACCGTGACGCGGGCCAGTAACTCGTGGAGTTATGTCAGTTATGGGCAGCAAGGCCCCATCGGTACAGCCACTTATTACAAGTGCAACATTGCCAGCGGGCCGTTACTTGAAGACGAGTACTTCATGATCAACCCCTTCTCCCGAACCATGCTGGCCCCCAACAACATCACGTCGATGGACGCGGGGATACGCTGGGTTTACGCGAGCAACGAGCTATCTCTTTACGCCATCGGGTTTCGGTCTAACTGGCTGGACATAGGGTCACCGGGCGCCGTATTTGCAAGACTTCCCGGCACGTGAGCATTTAGTTCGTTGATCGTCGATTTATCAGCCCGCCCAGTCGCGGGTATTTTTTTGTCTGGAGAATCGTATGCCTTGGTATAAATCCGGCACAGTTAAAACCACAAACAACAGCAACGCCATTATCGGTGCTGGCACGGCCTTTATTGCCAACTCAAGGGTAGGCGATGCGTTTCGCGGCCCGGACGGGGCGTGGTATGAGGTCACTAACATTGCCAGCGACACCGCTTTATCGATCTCGCCGAACTACCAGGGACCGAGCGTTGCAGCAGGTGGCTATGCACTGGCCCCGATGCAGGGTTATGTCAAAGACCTGGCCGATCAAGCGAGGGCGATCATTCAGCAGTGGGGAGCAACACTGGCGGGGTTGGGCCCATTGTCGAGCGTCACAGTGGCGCCTGTCTCCAATGGCGGAACCGGAGCCACCAGCGCCGCCGCTGCGCGCACCAACCTCGGGTTGGGGACAGCGGCTACAGCAATGCTCACAACCAGTGCGCAAGACCAATCGATTGGTCGCCTTCTTAAAGTGGGTGACTACGGTATTGGAGGTGGAGCACCCGTTGCGAACGAGATCATTGATAACCAATGGTCAGTCTTAAAAGGCCTGTGCTACGCCACCTCCAATACACCTGGTACCAAGCCAACGCCAGTAGGTCTACTGGATACGAGAAGTGGCGGTAATGGCGATGCCATTTATCAAGAGTGGTATGAGGTGACCGGGGCACCACTTTCACTACGACGCTTCTACCGTGGCGGCTTTGGCAGCTCCAATAGCTGGGGAGCATGGTACGAGTATTACCACACCGGCAACACAACCCGCGCCGCTGACGGCACACTGAAGGCTATCTAAATGACCACTCGAGCTGCTATCAATATTCTTGGATCCACAGGCGCAATCATCGACATCGCATCGCTGGGTGTGAGCACCCTTGAGGCACGACGTGAAAGCGTAGGTATCTACCAACTAAAAGGTACAAAGGGTATGGCTAAAGCCCCCGAAGGTTGGGGCTACGTGGTCAACCAGATGGACAGCGACAAGAAAGTCGCAATCACCTTCGTCAATGAACTGCTTGAAGTGTCTGTGACACTCGACGGAGAGCCAGCAGACCTGCAGCACAGCTTGACCCTTCACGTTGCCGTTGACGAACTTCCGCCGCAAGTCGTGCCTGAGCCGGCACCATTACCGGCTGCTGACCCGGCTCAGGATGCCCAGGCACAAAGCGCCCAGCTACGCGCAATCGCCGACTACGCGATTACACCGCTACAGGATGCGGTTGACCTAGACGAAGCGACTGAAGAAGACGCCGCTCAGCTCAAAGCCTGGAAGAAATACCGCGTCGCGCTGAACCGAGTACCTGAGCAAGCTGGTTACCCCGAAACAATCGACTGGCCAGCTGTGCCGTACTGATCCCACCTGCAATATGAACCCCGCCGAGTGCGGGTATTTTTTTGCCTGGAGAAAGTCATGCCCATCACCACCCAGCAACTGCTGCAGATCCTCCCTAACGCCGGCCCAGTTGCCGGCGTTTTTGTTCCAGTTTTAAACACCGCTATGAACCGCTACCAGATCGTCGGGCCTAAACGCATCGCGGCCTTTATCGCGCAGATTGGCCACGAATCTGGCCAGCTCAAATACGTCAAAGAAATCTGGGGGCCAACAGCTGCGCAGAAACGATACGAAGGTCGTGCCGATTTGGGTAATACACAACCGGGTGACGGCTCCAAATATCGCGGCCGAGGTCTGATCCAGATCACCGGCCGTGCCAATTACAAAGCATGCGGCGAAGCGTTGGCCCTCGACCTGATTAACCAACCGGAATTGCTGGAGGAGCTTCAACATGCCTTCATGTCGGCTGCGTGGTTCTGGGCAACCAAAGGCCTGAGCACCCTGGCCGATGAATGCAAGTTTGAAACCATTACCCGTCGCATTAACGGCGGACTGAATGGGCTGGCTGATCGTCAGATGCTGTATACGCGGGCGCTGAAGGTGTTGGTGTGAGCCCAGCTCGCTGGCTTAGCATTGCGATGTTGCTGGCCATTGCTTGTTTTTCCACATGGAAGGTGGACGCATGGCGTTATGACAAGCAACTGGCCGATGTCCGCAACGAATATGCTGAGTACAAATCCGGAATAACCACTGCCGCCGCGACAGCCAGCGAGAAAGTCCGTAAGACCGAACTACAACGCCAACGGGAAATTGACCAGGTGCGCGCCGATGCAGCCGACCAGAAACAAAAAGATGATGCTCTTGCTGATTTACAGCGCGCTGACAATGACAGCTTGCGCGACCAAACCCGAAAGCTGCTTGCCGATAAGTCCACCCTCAATTCCCACCTTGCCCAGCGAGGCAATACAATCCACGGCCTTATCGATCTGCTCGCCGAGCTGCGAGCAGAAGCTGATAGATACGCGGGAGAATTGGCGTCAGCGCTTACAGCAAGTCGCCGGGCCGGATTCGCCTGTGAGCAGGCATACGATGCGATAATCAGCAATCCATGAAGAAGTTGAATGAGGAGGGGGGAGAGTCTGCGTAATCAGTATGATTTTCGGTAATTCTGAAAGCTCATACTGATTAAAATTTTAGTTAGCTTGGTTTTCGTTAGAAGAGTAGTTTGCTTTCTTAGTGTATTAAAGTGGTGGTGGTTACTCTGACCAAGATATTGGAGTGTAGTGATCGTCCACAATCATATAGGTATTGTTTGCGATGATATAAGCGCTACCAATGCCTTTTATGCGCCACTTAAATTGGCCTTTTCTTTTCGAGGTCTCGGGAGTGCCTAGGGCTTTGCTTATGGATGTATAGAGAAAGTCTTTGCTGAAGTCTTTGTCGTAATTTAGCGTGAAGGAGACGCTCGTGATTTTTTTGGTTTTTTCATCGTATATATACAGTACGCGTCCAAATACGGAGTTTTGAATTTCCACTCGTACAAGAAAATCTCCTTCGCTCTCGTTTGGCCAAGTAATTTGGTTTTTGTTATATGAGTTGGAAACCGCTGAAATAGGTTGGCCGATTTTTAATAGTTCTACAGTTGATGGGTATGGGTCGCCTTTTAGAAACAGATCTGTCAATTCTATTTTCTCTAGCTTTTGTTGGGCTTTGTCAAGTTTTTCTTTGGTATTGTTTAGGTCTTTAATTGCAGTTGTCTGACTTTCAAGTTGCGATTTGAGTTTTTCTACTTGTTGCGATGACTCAAATACCTTTAACGGAATGACAAATTGATCGTATAGATAGTGCATTCCTGTAGCGGTGGTGGTAATGGCTGTGAAAGTTATACCTCCCATCCACATGGCTGTACTTTTCGTAATTGAGTCCGTCATGCTTTAGGTTTCCGTAAATATTTGAAGTTGCTGGGTTCAGGTTTGGGGTTTTACTTTATGTTGTATTTATTGTTTTTTGGTTTGTCTAAAGTTGCTCTCGTCTCTAGTCAGTCATTTGGCTCAATTGACTGATTAGATGTGTGCGTTTTTCCTCTAATTATTCACAGTGGCTGCTCGGCTACTGGTGGATCCATTTACACTTGTGATAATGATTTTTTACGCGGTTTTTTGCCGGCCTGCCGGGAACAAGTGGGTTTGCAATACCTTATGTTACACGGTATTTATTATTTCGGCCGGATCGCGAGAGAGCGGAGAAAATTCTCAGTGACTTTTCGAGTGACTTTGGGTTTTCCTACTATACCTGCCTCCTCATCAGGATCGTCAGCGCTGATGCGCGTGAGTCGGTTACTGATTCCTTGTTTAGGCTCAACCAGTTGGTACGGCTCTGCCGTTGAGTAGTGACTGGTGATACTGCTGTTCTGATGTCCAAGCAGTGCTGTTTGATCTTCCTCGGCCACGCCAGCTGCACGCAGCCTTAGGCAGATTTTGAGTGGCAAAAATCTCTCGTCCGGAAGCTCTGACCGATCTCCAGCCTGCTGCCCGATTCTTCTACTTGCAAAACCATGTCTTCGTTAGCAAGGTTTCAGGCCAGAACTTCGCTACCGTAACGACTGCCCCCTGCAATCAACCTGCTGCGCATCGAAGAGAATCTATCTGCAGCCTAGCAGCGCCTGTCCGGCACCTACGTCGAAAACCTGCCCTGGCTTGAGTGTGCGGAGCGTTACGACCGAGCGCATACCTTCCACTACATGGACCCGCCTTACTGGCAGACCGCTGGCTACGGCGTGGACTTCCCGTTTGAAAACTACGAGCGCATGGCTGAGTTTATGCGGCGCTGTAAAGGAAAGGTGATGGTCAGCATCAACGACCACCCGGACATCCGGAGAGTGTTTGATGGGTTTCATTTTGAGACGACCGAGATCCGGTACACAACCGCGAATCAGAGGCAGGGGAAGGCGGAGGTGACGGGGGAGTTGATCATCATGAATTGGAAACCTGATGCATTGGGTGGGTTGTTTTAGCGCTCGTCATCAGATGGTAGTCTTTCGAAAAACTTGGATTTTATTCATTGCTTGTTCGGCAGAACGCCGGAGGGAGTGTTGTCGGTGATTAACATGCATGTTAATGTCTGTCCATGAGCTATCAGATCGAATTCTTCAACGCCCGTGTGCAGTCAGCCATTCTGGACTGGCCTACGGGCATCGTGGCCAGCTTCACCGCGATTGCTGGCCGGATGGTCGAGCATGGGCCCAATTTGGGATTGCCGCATACGCGAGCGTTGGGAGATGGGCTGTTTGAGATTCGCGCCAAAGGTGCGGAGGGTATCGGAAGGGCGCTGTTTTGCACGTTGGTTGGGCAGCGCATTGTAATTTTGCACGGCTTTATCAAGAAAACGCAGCAGACCCCTGCGGCTGATTTGAAGCTTGCCCGCACTCGATTGAAGGAGGTTACTTTATGAATACGCCAAAAGCTGATGGGTACGCACCGGTAGTGTTCAACCCACAAGACTATGCTGCTAAGCGCAGCCAGGAAGACGCGGCATTTGCGGATGCCTACTCTGGCCTGCAAGACGAGTTTGCAGCACTAGACGTGCTGTTGCAGGCGCGGAAGTCCGCAGGACTAACGCAGGCCGAAGTAGCTGAGCGCATGGGTGTGAAACCTTCGGCGCTGGCCCGCATTGAAATGTCATTGGCTAGCCGCAAGCATTCACCATCGCTGGAGACGCTACGCAAGTATGCGCAGGCGTGCGGTAAGTCGCTGACCATTGGTATTCAATGAGCATTTGTACATCAGGCTTTAAGGTACGCACAATGGTTTAATATTTTTACGTTTTTTCACTAAAGAGATGATTCATATCATTTGCTTTGAAGTGCCAAACATTGGCTATGGATTTCGATTCAGACTTACGAAAAAGATCCGCAGCGGGCGGAAAGGTAGCTACATATAGATGGATGAAATGCGCCATTACGTGAACGCTAATTTGAAGTCCTGCTTCGCTCATCCGTCTTTGTGTAGGAAGGTTCTGCGCCTGACCGATCTGCATTGCGCTGATGTAGCTGCTATGTGAGTAACCGCAAAGATAGCCATACACATTGTCAAAATACTTACGGTGAAATCCTGCTCGCACAGCTTCTTCTCCCCAAGACCAGCTTACTCGCCAATTGCCTTTCAGAAGCTGTGCTTGCTCCTTGGTCGAGTACTTTTTGAAGTGTATCGACGACTGTATGAACGACAGGAGTTCAGCTTGCTGCTCACGTGCAGAAGCCTGTTTCATGCGACCCTCGGTTGTCGTTGCAGTATGTTCTACCCTGTCTTGTAGACCCGCATATTGCCACACGCAATGTCGGAACTTTGATAGTTCCATGTCTCCATTGAATAGCCAATGCAGTGTTAGGAATGTTTCGATGGACGCTCGTGCAAGAATGCAAACTGACCCTTGGTCAATGAACTCATAAGCCGAACCTGTTTTGCTCTGAAACACGCAACGAGTCGAAATTGTCTTGGTTGAGCACAGCTGTCTAAATAGCTTTAAGGAGAGAGACTGGAAATCATTCAGAAACTCCTGTCCCGGCTCAATCGGCATATTCAATCGAGAATTTATAACAACAATCATCAACTCAATCAGTGCATCGTAATCCTGGTCAATATTTCTAGGGAATGAGGTCATTTCAAATACGCTCGGCCGTTTACCAAAAGTAGGACTCTAACCCAAATTTTTTTCCAGACAGGAGTATCATACGCAAAACCGATTCTGGGCCTAGTTTGAGTGACAGACCTTGCAAATGCACCAATGGGCATGTCGCGGCGAATGTAGCCGATTTCGAAGTGATCGCTGCGCTTTTCGAGACTGCTACCCCCACGGGCGTACATATTGTTGTCGTGAGCGCTATTTAGCTCCTGCTCCAAAAGAATTGACGAAAACTGGAAGTTGGGGTCGATAAATCCATAGTCCGCCAGATAAATCGGATGATCGCTGGTGCTTACTACATGCATCATCGTTTCCCTGATGATCTCAGGGCGCACAGTTCCCAGGCCGACAGTGAAATGATCGCGCTTACCGCACATTTGAAGCCACAGGCTCCAGACCCCAGTGAAAGCCGCAATAACTGCACCAACAAGCGTGATCTGCTTCGTCAAAGATTCAATGTCCATGTGTTCTCCTTGCGCATTTGGGATGTTAGATTTGTTTAACACATTAACAGTTCACCAGTGATATACTTGCTGAATAATTGGCTATTGCAAAAGTCTATGCCGTATACAAGAGTTAGATGCAAATAGAGGAAGGGTTCTCTGGTTTTAATAGTGATCATTGGGGCTTTGGCCTAAATTTTATTTATATGTAAAAGCCCCGCCATGTAAGGCAGGGCCTCTATAGGTCACTTCCCTTTTTTATGCTTATGTACATCTAGGTCGGGATGTTTAGGTTTGTTCTCGGGAGTAACACGACGACGCTGATCCTTTTCGCCAGTCGATTCAGCAATAGGTTTCGGTCCAGGTTTGATACTCATATGGCTAGCTCCTTCAATTGATAGATACATGCCTTTGTAAACTATGACCGCGAAGGTGTCCGGGCAGCACGGGCACACGATCACGGGCACAGCTGGCACTGTAGCTTGTATGTCCTACTGTTAGTAGACCTACTGGCAGCCAGCAGTGAGCGAGATCATGTCAAAAACAAGCGACCAAATGCGCTTCGCAATTCAGGTGCCATTTATCATTGGGAAGAGATATTACTGTAGCAAAATACAGTCCTAAGTTATTGATTCTTATAGAGTAATAGGCTCATTTTTGGGTGTGGTAATACGTCATGTATTTCTTTATATTTCAATAGCTTACGTCTGCTCAACGGTCAACCTTGACATGGTGGGGGTCGTTGGTTCGAGTCCAATCGCGCCTACCAAACAAAATCCGCTCTGCTGGGCGGTCTAGAAGGGCTCACCGAAAGGTGGGCCCTATTTTGTTGTCTG